>JAEEGL014206219.1_pt1 | contig 37091 bp, 31 predicted proteins | sample 9134231 | NCBI WGS metagenome assembly JAEEGL01 (sample SAMN16246548, study PRJNA631951) | gut metagenome | biome: gut microbiome; feature: rumen; material: fiber-attached | host: Bos | place: Iran: Karaj | collected 2018-10 | reverse complement strand
TTGTGTTAATACGTTAGTGTCTGTGCAAATGCTTGATTGCGCAAGTCACTTGCACATTTACGCATTATTTTACTGCTATCGTCTCGATCTCGCCCAACACGCCCATGGGGAGTCCCTTGACAGCGAAAGCGGCGCGGGCGGGGCAGTCGGAGCTGTAATACTTGGCGTAGACCTCGTTCATGGGTTTGAAATACTCCATGTCGGCAAGCAGGCAGGTCGATTTGACCACATCCTGGAAGGTGAATCCGGCCTCGTCGAGGATGGCCTTGATGTTCTGCATGACCTGCTCGGTCTGGGCGGTGATGCCTTCGGGGACCGTCTTGGTGGCGGGGTTGATGGGGATCTGACCCGAGATGTAGAGCGTGTTGCCGGCGAGAACGGCCTGGCTGTAAGGTCCGATGGCTGCCGGAGCGTTGGGGGTGTTGATGATTTTCTTCATGTTATGATAATTTTTGTTGATTGCAATAAAGTGCAAAGGTACGAAAATATTTTGGATTGCAGGCCGATAAAGGCAAAAAAAAATGTAGCACACGGAATACCAGCGCCGTAGACAGATGGCGACGGGCGTGCGATGAAGGCCATGAGGGGCTTTCAGAGGGTGTGATATAGTATAAATTGCCGTCATCGCCAAGGGATAATGTCAACATGAAAACGAGGCCCTGACATGGGCTGTTTTACGCTTGTTTTACGCTTGTTTTACGGTTGTTTTACGGTTTTAAAACGTAAAACAACCGTAAAACAAGCGTAAAACAATTGAAGAAATGCCGTACTTTGGGCGGTGTCAAAACGGGGTGGGTGCGGTGTGAAAAAAGTGGCTTCCGGATGCGCTGCATCGACTGACACCGGAGCGCCAGCAAAGGATGGTGTGAAAATATACGATTGATAATCTGTGTGTTGTGAAAAATTTTCAAATAAATTACATTCGTATCTGAAATTTTTGTAACTTTGCAATTCAAATGCGGATTATGTCCGCACGGTAAAAAGTACACGAACTAAACACGATATGCGTAACATGAAACGCCTCCTGATTGCCCTGCTGGCCTGCACCCTGGTGCTGGGTGTGGCGCCCGATGTGCAGGCACAAACCAAGAAGAAAACCACCAAGACGAGCCAGTCATCGAAGAGTGGCAAGAAGAAAAAGAGCGGCACCACCAAGAAAGCCGCCGCCCCCAAGCCCGCCGAACCGCGCGACGTGGTGCTGCCGGTCAACTCGAACGACTGCCTCTTTGCCATCCCGCTGCAGGTCGACCGTCCCTACGGCCCCACCAATGCCCCCGACGGCAGTGGCCGTATGATGGAAGTGGTGGCCGACAAGGCCCACCCCAACCTCTTCGAGCGCGAGCACAACTCAGTGTGGTACAAGGTCGCCATCCCTTATAATGGCAACCTGGTCATCGACATCATGCAGATCGATGAGTGGGACGACTATGACTTTCTGGTTTACAAGAACACCGGTCAGTATTTCTCGAACCATGTGATGCTCAACAAGGTGCTGCCCGTGGCTGTCAATCTGGCTTGTGTCGACAGCGCCACCTTGGCCGAGAATGCCAAGCGTCCGGCCCGTCCGCATCAGCCAAAACCGCAACCCAAGAAAGCCGCCGACGAGCCCATCATCGAGCAGCCGGTCGCCTTCAAGGCCAATATCGGCATGAACCCCGAGGCTACCGACAAGATGCTCACCAAGAAGCAGAAAGGTGCCTTCATCAAGTCCATCCCTGTGCGTATGGGTGAGGAATACTACATTGTGCTCGACAACTGTGCCGACAACGGCAAGGGCCACACCATCAACGTCTCGATCGAGGTGGACGCCTACGAGCCGCTGGTGCTCTTCTACGACAAGAAAGGCAAGCGCTATGTCGACGTCGACCTGATGATTCTCGAGAAAGGCGGTCAGGGTGGCGAGCGTCCGCTGGTGCGCAACGAGCACTACAAGGGCGGCCGCGTCAAGTTCGTGCCCGGCTTCAACTACACCCTCTATGCCAAGCGCGAAGGCTATTTTTCGGTCTTCCGCGAGTTCAATGCCCAGGACCTCATGATGCGCGACACCATCATGCTTTACCAGATGGAGCGCACCGAGCGTGGTTCGAGTTTCCAGATCAAGGACATCTACTTTGAAGATGGCGAGGCCACCCTCATCCCGGGCTACGACACCGTGCTGATGGACTATGTGGCTATGTTCCGCAACCACCCCGATGTCACCTTCCTGGTGAAGGGCTATGTGCAGAGCTATGGCGTCGATGCCGAAGCCGACATGCTCCTCTCGCTCGACCGTGCCAAGACCATCAAAGAGTACTTTGTCAAGAACGGTATCGAGGCCAGCCGCATCACCACTGCCGGTATGACCAAGAACGAAATCAAACGTGCCGCCGCAGCAGCCCTCGACAAAGGTGGCGGATTCAGTGGCATACGTGCCGAGCTCATCATCACCGGAAAGACTACCGACAAGTAGGGAGTGGAAGAGTGAGAGAGTGGTAGAGTGAGAGAGTGGAAGAGTGGTAGAGTGGAAGAGTGAGAGAGTGGAAGAGTTAAAAAGAGGCTGACGCATCATACAATCACGTCAGCCTCTTTAGTCATAAAAATAACAGCTTAAAGATGAAGCGCATATTGTTATTGTTAATATTTGCCGTCACGATGAACAGCATTGCACAAACCAGTTGGAGCCAGTTTGACAAGCTGATGAACGAGGGCTCGTACAAGAGCGCCTACGCGCTGGCAGAGGGGGTGTATAAGAAGAGCACCGCCAGCGCCGAGCGGTTGGCGGCGGCCTACCACATGACAGTGGCGGCGGTCGCCTACCAGGAGGATGTGCACGACAGCGCCAAGGCCCGTTACCGCTCGTTGCTGCCACAGCTGGAACCCCTCGAGAAAGCCCTCTGCCATGCTTTCCTGGGCGAGTACGATTCGGCGCTGGCCTACAGCGAGGTGCTGAAGCAGACCCCCGTGGAGCGCATCAAGCAGTATTGCGAGGGCGGCAAAGGTGAGAACATGACCCCCACGGCCTACGACATCATCGTCCTGCAGGCACAGGACCGTGGCAGCTACAACCCACAGCAGCGGGTGGACCTTCAGCGGCAGTTGGTCGTTTTCCATGCTGCTGATGCCGACGACCTTCGTCTCTGGCATGAGCTGCGCCTGCTCGACCTGCTCGAAAATGTCCCCAACCACCCGCTCAAGGTGGAGCAGGTCAAGGATTTGCTCGACCGTTACCGCGACAGCAAGAGCGATGCCGTGACGAAGCTCTACTGCCGTTTGGCACAGTACTATATCGGCAAAGAGGACTATGTCACCGCCTTGCGCTATTGCGACACCGCCGTCGCGCGGGCTCCCAAGAGCGAGGGCGGCGTGGATTGTGCCAACATCAGGAGCGAGATATTGCAGAAGCGCGTGACGGTGGATAACGACGGACTTGTGATGGCACCCGGGGCGCCGAGCCTGCAACGTGTGCGCTACCGCAACCTCGACCACCTCTGGTGGCGCATCATCCCCTACACCGACGATTACCGCTGGGGCGACAAGACCAAAGCCAGTCTGCGGGCTGCCAAACCGTTGGAGAGTGGAGAGTGGAAAGTGGAGAGCGGAAAGGATTACAAATATGCTGCGAGCTATGTGTCGCTTCCGGCGCTGAAGGCGGGCAAGTGGCTGCTGCTGGTGTCGCCAGGAAGAGATTTCAAGGCCGACGGATTCATGGCCTACGAGGTCAACGTCACCGACATGTACCTCGTTCAAAACGGTCAGGAGGGATTGCTGCTCGACCGCCGCACGGGAAAGCCCATCGTGGGACAGGAGTTGCTGCTGAAGAAGGTAGACTATCGCAACACCACACTGTTGGAGCGTACCCGTACCGATGGCAACGGCCGTTATCGTTTCAGCACGAAGGAATACCATTATAACTATAAAATAGTCATCACGCGCGACGGCTACACGCTCGATGCCTCCTATGGCCGTGCCTTCTCTGAGCCCAACAGCACCATGAAGATGTGGGCCAGAATGGTGACCGACCGCCCCATCTACAAGCCTGGCGACACGATGCAGGTGGCCGCCGTGGTCTACCGTAGCAACGGCTTCGACGCGCAGGTGGCGGCGAATGAACAGGTGGAGCTGATTTTCAACGACCCCAACGGACAAGGTGTGGATAAAAAGACGTTGACCACCGACGACTTCGGTGTGGCACACGTCGCCTTTGCCGTCCCCACCGACCGCGTCGCAGGTCGGTTTTGGCTGGAGATACGCTCGGTAACCCAAAACAAAAGTCTGCAGGTCGAAGCAGTGCGTGTGGAGGAGTACAAGCAGCCGAAGTTTATGGTCTCATTAGGTTCGGAGGTCGGAAGTCGGAGTGCAGAATTTGGCAAGCCATATACTGTACAGGGATTGGCTGCAAGCTACAGTGCGGTGCCTGTGAGCGGTGCCCGTGTGCAGTACACCGTCACGCGTGAGATGATGCACCGCTATTGGTGGCGCTACTGGAGCTACCGGTACGATGTCGCCGAGGTGGCCAGCGGCGAACTCACCACTGCCGCCGACGGCAGCTTCAATATTGTCTTCACCCCCGAGCCCGACAGCAGTGTCGAACTTTCCACCAAGCCCTGTTTCGTCTATACCGTCAATGCTATCGTCACCGACCTCAACGGCGAGAGTCACGAGGCCGAGACACGGGTGCGGGTAGGTTACACAAACGCCTTCCTCAGCCTCGAGGCCGGCAGTACGATAGATAACCTCAAGGTCAGGCATTTCGACCTCAACGGCAACGAACTTCCCGGCAAGGTGGATGTGAAGATTGAACTTCTGCGCCAGCCGCAGACGCCGTTGCTCGACAGTCCGTTGATGAACGAGGAGGCACACCATACGATGACCGAGGCGGACTTCCGCAAGGCCTTCCCGCTGCTGGCCTACGACAAGGGCTACAACAATCCCGACCGTTGGCCTGTGGCCTACGAGGTGGAAAGCGAAAAATGGAAAGGGGAGAGTGGTGTCTACAGGGTTACCCTCAGCGCCGAAGGTGCCGACACGGTGGTGGAGTACATCACCCACACCGCGCAGGATGTCCGCAAGGTGCAGAGCCAGAAGCTTCTGTGGGCCGAGATTGACAAGCGGAAGGCCGAGGTGGGCGACAAGGTCACCCTGCGTTTCGGCAGCCGCTTCAAGGATGTGGAAATCTACTACCTGCTGCGTGTCGGCGACGAGGAGCGCGACTTCCGCCGACTCACCCTCAACGACGAGCTGCGCAGCATCACCATCGCCGTCGACAGCACGATGCTCGGCGGCTTCCAGATAGACCTCATAGCGGTGCGCGAGGGTATCAAAGAGACGGCCTCCTACAGTGTCGGCGTGCCGTTCAGCCACAAGGAGCTGAAGGTAGAAATCGCCACCTTCCGCGACAAGTTGCTGCCCGGCGAGAACGAGGAGTGGACCATTTCAGTTAAGAGTTATGAGTCAGGAGTTAAGGGTGCGATGGTGATGACGATGTATGACGACGCGCTGAACAGCTATGAGAGCACCGATTGGAGCTTCTCGCCGTGGCACACCAACAATTCGTCCTTTTTGAGACACTTTGCTATCGGCGGAGGCACTGGTTACTGGCTGGAAGAATATAAACATCTGTATTACAACGGGACGATGCCGACGGTGTGGACCCTCAAGGAGGCCTTGCCGTACTATAGCCGATGGGGCCGCCACATGTACCGCAACGCCGCCATGGCCAAGGGGAGTGTCGTGTACGAAGAGGAGGCAGTGGAAGTGTCCACCGAACTCGCCGTCGTCGAGGATCGCGTACCTTCCATCGAGGTTGGCACCGCACAGAGCGCTGCCAAGATGACGGCCGACGAAGCCGAAGAGGAGGCCGAGGCTGGCTTCGGCAGCAACGACGGCGGTGCGCAGCCCGAGGTGCAGGTGCGCCAGAACCTCAACACGCTGGCCTTCTTCGCCGCCGACGTGCGCACCGACAGCACCGGCACCGCCACCTACCGCTTCACGGTGCCCGAGCTGCTCACGCGCTGGAACGTCAAAGGGCTGGCCGTCACCAAAGACCTCAAGATAGGTACCCTCGACAAGACACTCGTCACCAGCAAACCCTTGATGGTGCAGCCCAACCTGCCGCGCTTCCTGCGTAGCGGCGACAGCCTCAGCTTGATGGCGAAGGTGGTGCTGAATAATGAGGAATTAGGAATTAGGAATGAGAAATTGCCTGTGGAGGTGTTCTTTGTGCTTACCGATGCCGCCACCGGCGACACCCTCTGCCACCATACCGAAGAGGTGATGGTGAAGGACGCCGCACAGGTGATGTTCGACGTCGAGGTGCCGCGCAATGTCTATGTGGCCACCTACAAGATAGTGGCCATCGCCGACGGTATGAGCGACGGCGAGCAGGGGCAGGTGCCTGTGGTCACCAACCGCCAGGCCGTCACCCTCAGCCAGGCGCTCTATATCAACGGGGCAGGGGAGAAGCACTTCTCGATGCCCGAGTGGCTTGTCAATAATGGTACGCGCGAGCCGCAGCTGGTCGGCGCCGAGCTGACGGGCAACCCCGTGTGGCTGGCCATCAAGTGCATGCCCTACCTCAAGACCTACGAGAACCCCTCGACCCTCTACCTGGCCAACCAGCTCTACATGAACAGCAAAGGCCGCGATATCCTCAACGCCATTAAAGACCTTAACGACTTTAACGCCCTTCAGGGCACTTCCAGCCGCCTGCGGATGAACGAGGACGTGAAGCAGACCCTGCTGCAGGCCACTCCGTGGGTGCAGGACGCCCAGAGCGAGGAGGAGCAGATGGCCGCCGTGAGAACATATTTCGACCGCGAACGCCTCGACGCCGAGCTGAAGAAAGCTTCCGACGAGCTGGCCGGCCGCCAGAACGCCGACGGCGGCTGGAGCTGGATGCCCGAGGGCGAGAGCAGCCTCTGGGTCACGCAGGGGGTGCTGCAAAAAGTGTTTAGTGTTAAGTGTTCAGCGTTTAGTGATGCTACGCAGGGCGGCGGCAGCCAACTAAACACCGAACACTTAACACTAAACGCTGAGATCGAACGTGCACTGGCCTACGTCGACCGCGAGCAGCAGCGCCACTACGACCGCTACATCAAGCCCTACCTGAAGAAAGGCTACAAGTGGGAACCCACCGATATCAACTACCTCTACACCCGCTCGTTCTACGGCAAGGCCAACACCGAGGCCTACAAGTTCTACTACGACAACGCCCTCAAGCACTACCGCGGCTACGAGAACCTCTACACGCAGGCCCAGCTGGCCTTGATATTCCACCGCCACGGCGACCGCAAAGCCGCCCTCGACCTGCTGCGCCGCCTGAAAGAGAAGTCGCTCCAGAGCGACGAGATGGGCCTCTACTGGCGCGACAACCAGAGCAGCTGGTGGTGGTACCAGCGCCCCATCGAGACGCAGGCCCTCCTCATACAGGCCTTCGCTGAGATAACCCCCGACGACCGCCAGACCATCGGACAGATGCAGCAGTGGCTCCTCAAGCAGAAGCAGACCACCCGCTGGGGCAACGACCGCGCCACCACCGAAGCCATCAATGCCCTGACAGTTAAGACAGTTAAGAGTGATGAGTTAAGAGTTAAGAGTGGGGAGGGCGGCAGCCAACTAAACACTGAACACTTAACACTAAACACTGAACACTTAACACTAAACACTGACCTGACCGTCTTCGGCACCCCGATGACCGCCGGAGCCACCGGCCTCGAAGGCTACCGCTCGCAGCGCTGGACCGACGCCGCGCTCGACAGCCTCCGCTCCCACGGCAACAGCGACATCGTCCTGACAGTTAAGAGTGAAGAGTTAGGAGTTAAGAGTGGGGAGGGCGGCAGCTTAACTCTTAACTCATCACTCTTAACTGTCTGGGGCTCGGTCTATTACCAGTTCACCGACGACATGGACCGCATACCCTCCTCCGACATGGGCATCACGCTGAAGCGCACCTACAGCGTAGTGGGCAGTGGGCAGTGGGCAGTGGGCAGCAAAGTGAAGGTGCGCATCGACATCCAGTGCGACCGCGCGATGGAGTACCTCGAGCTCGTCGACGGGCGACCCTCGTGCGTCGAGCCGCTCTCGACCCGTGCCGGATGGCGTTGGAACGACGGCCTGGGCTACTACATCGTCGTCACCAACACCGACACCCGCTGCTACATCGACCGCCTCGAAAAAGGCCACTACTGGTTCGAATACGAAGTCTACGTCACCAACCCCGGCCGCTTCCTCAGCGGCCCCGTCACCATCCAGTGCATGTACGCCCCCGAATTCCGTGCCACGGCCCCGGCGCAGACCCTCGAAATCCTCCCCCCCGGCCGCTAGGGGTAAAGCCCTCATTTTCCCCCACCCCTCATCCCCTCCCCGGGGAGGGGACGGAAGGGAGAATCACCCACAACCCCTCCCTGGGGGACGGAAAGGAGATTCACCCACATCCTCTCCCTGGGGAAGGGACGGAGAGGATACCCACCCACATCCCTTCCCTGGGGAGGGGACGGAGAGGATACCCACCCACATCCCCTCCCTGGGGAGGGGACGGAGAGGGGTGGGGGCCTATGGAAATGCAGACAAAATGTTGAAAACCAGACGGCCGAACGGCGGACGCGAAAAGTAGTGATAAAAAAACTTGCAAATTATCATTATTCTTTATACCTTTGTGCTGACGTAAAGAAATACCCGTTTTTGTGCAAATAATTAATCTATAAAACGATACGATATGTATAAGATTGAGAAACACCCCATACTCGACATCCCGCAGCGCGAGAAAGTGGAGTTTTTGTTCGAAGGCAAACCCGTGTGTGGCTACAAAGGCTACACTATCGCCAAAGCCCTTCACGAGGCTGGCTATCCTGTGCATAGCCACTCGTTGCAAGGACGCAACCGCTCGCTTGAGTGCGGCATCGGCAAGTGCGGTGCCTGCGAGATGTTGGTCGACGGCAAGGTGCGCCGCATCTGCATCACCCCTGTCGACGGTGTCAAGGAGGTGCGTGTCATTGCCCACGAGGCCGACTTGCCGGGTGTTACTTTCGACGCTCCTGCCAAGCAACAAGTTGGTGAAGCGTTGACTATCTATAAGACCACGGTGGCCGTGATCGGCGCCGGTCCTGCAGGATTGGCCTGCCGCGAGCAGTTGCAGAAGTTCGGTATCGACAATCTGGTGATTGACAGCAATCCACGCATTGGCGGACAGTTCAACATGCAGACCCACCAGTTCTTCTTCTTCGAGAAAGAGAAGAAATACGGCGGCATGCGTGGTTTCGATATCGCCAAGACCCTTGCCGGCGACAATCAGGACGGCATCTTGCTGAACTATACCGTGTGGGATTTGCTTGAAGGTCCGCGTATCGCTATCAAAAACAGCGTCACCGGTGCGATGGCCTATGTCGATGCCCAGTTCCTCGTGGTGGCCACGGGCGCGGTGCCCTTCATGCCGGCCTTCGAGAACGACGACGTGCCGGGTGTTTATACCGCTGCCGTCTTCCAGAAGATGATGAACCAGGAGCACACCCTGCTGGGTAAGCGGGTGCTCACCGTGGGCGCCGGCAACATCGGCTACCTCACCTCCTATCAAGGTATGCAGGCCGGTGCCACCATCAAGGCGATTATTGAGGCTATGCCTCGTGAGGGTGGCTTCCCCGTGCAGGCCAACCGTGTGCGCCGTCTCGGTATCCCCATCATGACGGGCTATACGCTGGTGCGCGCCATTCCTAATGCCGACAAGACCGGAATTACCGGTGCCGTCATCGCCAAGTGTGAGAATTTCAAGGCTATCCCCGGTACCGAGCAGGTGGTGGACGATATCGATATCATCAATATCTGCACCGGTCTGGTGCCCGACAACCAACTGCTCACCAAGGGCAAGGAACTCTTTGGCCACCATGTCTACGGTGTGGGCGACGCCGTGCGTATCGGCGAGGGAACGAGTGCTGTGCTGCGTGGTCGTCAGTCGGCCTATGAGATTGCTCAAGAGCTGGGTATCCGCTTCGACTACGATGAATATCTCGACATCTCACGCCAATATATCGACTCGCAGCAGCACCCCATCCGTCTACTTGAGAAGCCCAACCTGCCTACTGCCGAGCGTATGGCGATCAAACCGTTCGTTCAACTCGATTGCCTCTATGGTTTCGCCTGCAACCCTTGCACCTTCAGTTGTCCGCAGGGTGCCATCAGCAAGCCCACCACGAGCAGTACGCCGACGGTCGACTACAACAAGTGCATCGGCTGTATGGCTTGTGTCAACCACTGTCCCGGTCTGGCCATTTTCGGTTATGACCTCTCGAAGAACATCTGTTTCCTGCCCATCGAGTACGAGGTGGAGGACGGTGCCGAGGTCTATCTGGTCGACAACAACGGCAGCAAGATTGGCGAAGGTAAGGTAGAGAAGGTCCTCAAAAAGGACAACAAGACCAACGTGGCCCGTGTCTTTGTGGCTCAGGTCGACGGCCAGATGACCGACGTCAAAGGCTTCATCCTGAAAGAGAAATATCCGAGTGCTCTGAATACTCAGAACATCAAGCCTGCTCAGAAGGAGGCCACTTATGTCTGCCATTGCGAAGATATCACCGATGAGCAGATACTTGCCGCTGTGGGTAACCGCAAGTACATCTCGGTCGACGAACTGAAGCATATCACCCGTATGGGTATGGGCCCCTGCCGTGGCAAACGATGCATAGCCCGTGCTCGCGGCCTGTTGCGTGCCCACGGTATCGAACTTACCGGTGACGCTACGCCCCGTGCCCCGCTGAGCAACCAGGTCACCCTGGGCGATGTCTACACCGAAGGCCGCAAAGAGGTCTATGTCTTCCCGAAGGGCAACGACGTGCAGCACGAGGAGGTGAAGGTGTTTATTGCCGGCGGCGGTATCTCGGGCAGCGGTCTGTTCCGCTACTTCAGCGAGGCAGGTCTCAAGCCTGTCATGGTTAACTGGAGCCGCGGCGCCTCGTGGCGCAACATCGGTGGTGGCCGTCCAGCCTTCTCCAACCCTGACATTGCTGACATCGCGCAGCACAGCCATGAGATATTCAAGAGCATCCAGGCGGTGCATAATATCAACTACAAGCCCACGCACTATGTCAACCTGGTGCATGACGAGGCCACTTACAAGGCCCTCGATGCCAGCCGCGCTTGGAGCGACGCCTATATGATTGACCGAAAAGACTTCAAGAAGGAGATTTCGCCCCTGTGGGACGATAGCCGTGACACCTACAGCCACGCCCTTATCACGCGCGACTGCTGGAAGGCTACCCCGGGCCGTGTCATCGACTACATCCGCGGCATCGGCGTCTCACTCGGCGGTCGCTACTACGAGGACACCGAGCTGCTCAGCGTGTGGCGCAAGGGCGACAAGGTGGTGGCCTTGGTGCGCAACCACGAAGGCAAGTATATTGAGTACACCTGCGACCATTTCGTCAACGCCATGGGTTGGGGTGCTGAGAAGTTCACCGATATGCTCGGCATCGACACGGGTCTCTATCCTGTGAAGCATCAGGCTTTCATCACGCGCCGTCTGCCTATGATGGGCCCCAACGGCGGTCCGCTGGATATGATTATCGACCGTCGCCATTACAAAGGCTTCAGTGCCGTATATGGCCAGCAGTTCGAGCATACAGGGCAGATTATTGGATGTGCCAGCCCCGACACCGACGCCTACGAGACGCGCCAGAACATCAAATACAACAGCAAAGAGTTCCTCGAGATTGTCAGCCAGGTCTTTGCCGAGTGGCTGCCGAACCTTAAGGATGTGAGTTTCCTGGCTTGCTGGGCCGGCCGCTACACCGAGCCGCGCTACATCGTCGACCCCGAGGTGGGTCTGCTCACCGGCTTGCGTGGCCACGGCTTCATGCTGGGACAGTATCTGGCAAAGCTCTACGTGGACAAGTATCTGGGCCGCGAGGTGCCCGGCTATATGAAAGACCTGGCCCTCAGTGGCCACGGCCTCTCGGAAAACGCTTTCAAGTAATATAAACAGAAGGGCCGCGAATTCCGCGGCCCTTCTTGTCTATAACCTCACGTACCCGGAGGTTGACGTCACATTGTAGTCGCTGATGTAGACACTCTTTTCCAAGCGCTGACTGTCGAGATGGATAATCTCGTCGGCACCCCATCCCGCCTCCTCGTAGAAGATGGAATCGCCTGCCACCATGTAATGTGAGCTGTCGGCGAAATACACGCCCGTTGAGGTGTTCTCGACGGTCGAGACAAGCATGCCGTCTGTGCGGTACTCGTCGATAGCAATCAGGAAAGAGGGCAGAGACTGACCGTCCATCGTTGTTTGTTGCCAGCGGCCTACCAGCAGTTCGGCTGTAGTTGGGGTCGGTGGATTGACAGGCATGGTGTCGCCAGCATCAGGAAAGGAATTCTCGGGCTCGCAGGCTGTCAGGGTCAGCATCGCGGCCGTAAGCAGCATGGCCAGTCGGAAGATTTTCTTGTTCTTTTTCATCTTTATTGTTTCTTTAGGGGTTAGTATGCCAATTAAATACCCATTTTTTGACCGAAATCTGACAACGGTAAGAAAAAAAGTCGTATCTTTGCACTTGCAATGAGCAGCTATATCGCCATAGACCTCAAGTCGTTCTACGCCTCGGTGGAGTGTGTGGAGAGGGGACTTAACCCCCTTTCGGCCAATCTTGTGGTGGCCGATGCCTCGCGGACGGAGAAGACCATCTGTCTGGCAGTGTCGCCATCGCTCAAGGCCTACGGCATCGGAGGACGTGCCCGCCTGTTCGAGGTGGTGCAACGGATTGACGAGGTGAACCGCGACCGCCTCTACCATTCACCCGAAGGTATCCTGCGAGGCAAGTCGATCAACGACGCTGAGCTCAAAGCCCGTCCCGACTTGGCGGTTGACTACATCGCCGCTCCGCCCCGGATGGCTTACTATATGGAATACAGCGCCCTCATCTACAAGATATATCTGCGCTATGTCGCTCCCGAAGACATCCACGTCTATTCAATCGACGAGGTCTTTATCGACGCCACCCACTACCTCGACACCTACCATTGCACCGCCCACGAGCTGGCCATGCGTATGATTCGCGACGTGTTGCGCGAGACGGGCATCACGGCCACCGCCGGCATCGGCACCAACCTCTACCTCTGCAAGGTGGCCATGGATATTGTGGCCAAGCATATTCCTGCCGACAAGGATGGGGTGCGTATCGCCGAACTGGACGAGATGGAGTACCGCCGCCAGCTGTGGAACCACACCCCGTTGACCGACTTCTGGCGCGTGGGGCGCGGCATAAGCCAAAAGCTGCAGCTGCACGGCATGCATACCATGGGCGACGTGGCGCGCCGCTCGTTGACCGACGAGGCGCTGCTCTACCGCCTTTTCGGCGTCAATGCCGAGCTCCTCATCGACCATGCTTGGGGCTGGGAGCCCTGCACGATGAAAGAAATCAAGTCTTACCGCCCAGCCACCCACTCGCTCTCCTCGAGTCAGGTGCTTGCCGAACCCTATACTTTTGCCAAAGCACGTGTGGTGGCACGTGAGATGGCCGACACCGTGGCCCTGCATCTGGTCGACAAACAGCTTGTGGCCGACCAGTTCTCCCTTATGGTCAACTATGACACCGAGAACCCCGCTACTGCCGACATGGTGCGCGACTGGTATGGTCGGCGGGTGCCGCGTCCGGTCCACGGCTCCGCTCGTCTGCCGCAACCAACCTCTTCGTCACGGGCCATTGTCGACGCGTTAATGGAGGTCTACGACCGTATTGTTGACCCGCGACTCCTTGTGCGGCGTCTCACCATCGGCACCTATCATGTGCTGCCCGAAACAGAAGTTCAAGGCCAGCGCCAGCTCGACCTCTTCGCCGACAGCGAGGCGGCGGCGGCTCAGCAGCTGGCCGTCGAGCAAAGCCGCAAGCGCGAGCGCCGTATGCAGGAGGCCACCCTTGCTATCAAGAAGAAATTTGGCAAAAACGCCCTCCTGCGAGGTACCGATTTCGACGAAGGCGCCACAGCCCGCGACCGTAACAGACAAATAGGCGGACATAAGGCGTAGTTATGAGTTAAAAGTAAGAGTTATGAGTTACGATGATATAATAAACTTGCCGCATCACCAGTCGGCCACACGGCCCCACATGTCGCTCCATGACCGTGCGGCCCAGTTTGCTCCATTTGCGGCCTTGACGGGATACTCTGCTGTCATCAGCCGCACGGCCGACGAGCATATCGACGACATCAACACCCCGCAGTTCGAGACCGACTACCTGCTTAGTTTGCTGGCCGAAGACGGACCCGCCGAAGCGCAAGGATAACAGTGCCGTTGCTGCCGGCAATAAATAATATGTATGTGACGTTATTGGAAAAAAACTATGATGAACAAGGAAGAAAGATACCGCGATGTGCTGGCGCAGGTGAAAGGCCTCTGCGACGGCGAACCCGATTTGGTGGCCAAGATGGCCAATGTGTGTGCTTTGCTGCATCGGGAGTTCGGCTTCTGGTGGACGGGTTTCTACCGGGTGTGTCCGGAGGTCGGAGGTCGGAGGTCGGAAGTCGCTGTCGGGGCGGCCACCTCCGAGATCCGAACTCCGAGATCCGAACTCGTCCTCGGTCCTTTCCAGGGGCCTATCGCCTGTGTCCGCATCGGCTATGGCCGCGGCGTGTGCGGTACGGCTTGGAAGGAGAGTCGCACGGTGGTGGTGCCCGATGTGGAGGCGTTCCCCGGGCATATCGCCTGCAGCAGCGAGAGCCGCAGCGAGGTGGTGGTGCCGTTGTTACGGGGCGGCGAGGTGGTGGCAGTGCTCGATATCGACAGCCGCGAGCTCGCCACGTTCGACGACATCGACGCCCGCTGGCTCGGGCGGGTGGCGGAGGCTGTGGTTAATGGTTAATGGTTAACCATATGTTTGTCACAAGTGATGTTTGTTTTTGCCAAATGGGAATTATCTTCGCTGGTTTTGAAAAAAATGCGTATTTTTGCATTTCAAAATAATAAATTGGTATTATGAAAGGTGAAGATTTCCTTGGTCGCGACGTTGAACGCATCACCAGCGAGGGGATTGTCGTTTATGACAATGTATCGACGCTGCCGGCTTTCAACAAGCCGTTTAATTCCTCGCATTGTGTGATTTGCATATGCCATCGCGGCAGCCTCGACGCCGATTACGACTCGCAGTCGCGTTCCTACGGGCAGAACGAGGTGGCTATCGTCTATCCCAACCACACCATTGTGGGTCACAGCGCGACGCGCGACTACCAGGCGACGTTGATTGTCATTTCGTCCGAACTGTTCGAGCAGCTGTGCATGCATGCCATCAACAGCAACCGGTTCCGCTACGAGGAGTCGCCGTCGTTCCGGCTGACCGAGGAGCAGTATGGCAAGCTGATGACGGCGGTGGCGACGCTGCGCATTGTTTGCGGCCTGCAGACGCCCCTGAAGCAGGATATGTTGGTGCGCATGGTGAGCGTCATTCTGCAGATGATCGACATTTTCCGCTATGCCAACAATACCGAGATACCCATCGAGCGTCCGCGGCTTTACCCCACGTTTTTCCGCATGCTCAGCGAGCATTGCATCGACGAGCGCAACGTGGAGTTCTATTCGCAGCAGGTGTGTCTCAGTCCGCGCTATTTCAGCACCATCATCAAGCAGGAGACGGGCCGCAGCGCCGCCTACTGGATACGTCGCTATGTGGTGAACAGCGCCAAGGAGATGCTTGTTTCCAATCCCAACGCGAGCTTGCTCGACGTGAGCCGCAAGCTGCAGTTTCCCGACCAGGCTTCGTTCAGCCGCTATTTCCATCGCGAGACGGGCATCACCCCCTCGCGCTACCGTCAGTCGCGCCGCAGTCCCGGGGCGCGTTGAGGACTATAGTTCGCTGTAGCTGGGCGAGAAGGTGTCGCCGCCGGCCAGGCGTCCGGTGGTGAGGCCTTTCTTGAGCCAGCGCATGCGTTGCTGCGAGGTGCCGTGGGTGAAACTCTCGGGCGTCGAGTAGCCGCGGGCTTTCTTCTGCAGGTAGTCGTCGCCGATCTTCTGTGCGGCGTTGATGGCCTCTTCGATGTCGCCGTCTTCGAGCGAGCCGAACATCTTGTTTTCGTGGTAGCCCCACACGCCGGCGTAGTAGTCGGCCTGCAGCTCGATGCGCACCGAGGTGCGGTTCTTCTCGGCCTCGCCCTGGCGTGCCATCTGGCTGTGGGCCTGGTCGAGGGTTCCGAGGAGGTGCTGCACGTGGTGACCCACTTCGTGTGCGATGACGTAGGCGCAGGCGAAGTCGCCGGCGGCGCCGATGCTGCGTGTCATCTCGTTGAAGAAGTCGAGGTCGAGGTAGACCTGTTCGTCGGCCGAGCAGTAGAAGGGGCCTGCCGACGAGGTGGCGCCGCCGCAGGCGCTCTGTACCGAGCCGTGGAAGAGGATGAGCTTGGGGGCGCGGTAGGTGAGGCCCTGCTTGCGGAATTGGTCGGCCCATACGTCCTCGGTCGAGGCCAGCACTTGCAGGGCGAATGTCTTGAACTCTTCTTCCTGTGCTGTGGGGGTGTACTCTTCGGTGGTGGTCATCTGGCTCGAGGCCATCTGCTGTACGACCTGCGAGGGGTCTTTGCCCAGGAAGAGCATGATGAGGGCGACGATGATGGCGCCGCCTCCGCCCAGGCCGGCTATCTTGCCGACATTGCCTTTGCCGCGGCGGTCTTCGAAATTGGTGCTTTGTCTGCGTCCGTTAAGGTCCATAATATTAATATGTTAATGTGTGAGTATTGTTTCAAGGGGTTCGACGGCGGCGGGCCAGGAGTAGTGCTCCTGGACGAAACGGCGGCCGGCGTCGGCGATGGCGCGGTGCAGTTCGTCGGTGCCGAGTTTCACTATCAGGTCGGCAATGTCGCTGGCGGTGTCGCCCACCAGCAGGTGCTCTCCCGGGGTGGATCCCAGCGGGGTGGCGGCCAGCGAGGTGGTGACGCACGGAAGCCCCATGGCCATGGCTTCGAGCAGCTTGTTCTGCATGCCCGAGCCGATACGCATGGGGGCGACGAATATCCTGGCCGAGGCGTAGGCGTCGCGGATGTCGTCCAGACGACCGCTGACGGTGACGTTGGGTCCTGCCAACGCCCTGACGGCGGGCTTGGGGTCGGCGCCGGCAATGAGCACTTTGATGCCATGCGGCTGCTGCTCCCACACCAGCGGCATGATGTCTTTCACCAGCCAGCAGGCCGCATCGACATTGGGCGCGTAGGACATGTTGCCGGTGAAGACGAGGGTGTAGGGTTTAGTGGGTAGTGGGTAGTGGGTAGTGTTGAAGTAGTCGGTGTCGACGCCGTTGGGGACGAGGTGCACCGAGGGGTCGATGGCATCGCGGTCGGCGGTGGCGATGACGGTGGTGGCGTCGAAGCGGGCGACGGCCTTCTGCTCGGTGCGCTGCAGTGCGCGGTATTCATATTTCAGGATAAGCCGCAGCAGTCCATGCGTGCGTTCCATGCGGCGCCGTGTGTTGAGCGAGAGGGCGTCTTGGAAGTCAAGGATACAGTGTTTAGTGTTTAGTGAGCAGTGTTTAGTGTTCAGTGAGCAGTGTTTAGTGAGGGTGGGGATGGTGCGCACCATCTGGCAGTAGACCACGTCGGGCTGCAGTTGCTGCTCCCATCGGCGGTATTCCTTACGGGCCCGAGCAGAACTCCAGTAGCCCAACTGCAGGGGTTGACCCGTGAGGAATGCCTTGAGGACTCCCCAGGCGCTCTCCCACCAGCGTATCCGCACCGTACGGACAGCGGTGGCAACGGAGGTCAGGTGGTCGTAGTCGTCGTGCCTCACTTCGCTGTGCGACAAAGCAAAGACATACACCTCGTGCTGCTTGGCGAGTTCCACTATCTGGTGGTAGGCACGCAGTTTGTCGCCCTTGTCGAGAGGGTAGGGGAAGCGGGGCAGCAGTACGAGTATTTTCATCGTTTAGAAGAGTTGGGTCTGTGTACCTTCGGCAAAGCCTTGCCGGTCGTCGATGGGGTCGTCCAGGTCGGGTTCCGGATTATCTGAAGTATCCACCTCTTCGGGGTCTTCCTTCAGCGGTGCCAGCCAGTTGAAGGCGTCGACATCGAAGGTGGTGATGCGTTTGCCTTTGGCCTTGCTGCTCTTCACGCCGATGAAGTCTTCCACCTCGATAATCTCCGACTGTATCTTCTTTCCGCTCTCGGGATTGTAGACCACTTCGAGGCGTGGGAAGAAGTTGAGACAGAGGGCAATGAGAGTGGACCCATCGTCGTCGAGGAAGGGGGTCTTGCGGTCGGTGGGTTCGGGCAGGAAGCGTTTTAGGTAAGGGTGCCCTTCGGACGAGCGGTAGAGCACGGTGACGGGCTGGTCGGGACGGTATTTCCGCAGTTCGACGAGGTCGTCGTCGTAGTGGTTGGCCAGGTCGAACCCCGTGGTGCGGTAGGTGCCGCTCTGCATGATGGCGAGCACACGGTCGGTTCCTTTGAACTCGCCCAGGTAGCGGCCGGCTTCGCTCACATTCAGTCGTTTGACGCTCTCGTCGAACCATATCTTGCGGGCCGAGAGGGTGCTGACGCCGAGGTCTTTGAGTCCGATGCTCCGCACGGCGTTGCGGGTCAAGATGTTGCCCATGCTCTGGCGCCCCTTGATGGCGAGGGTCTTGAAGTCGAAGTCGAACGATACCTTCTTGAGCTTGGGGTTGCTGACATGGTGCACGGTGACCACCTCGGCTTCGCCGTTGGGGTTGGCGGTGAAGTAGAGCACCTTGCTGCCGCGGGTGCCCTTGGTGAGGGGATAGTCGCGGTCGCGTGTGACCGAGGTGACGTTGAAGCGCTTGACCATGGCGTAGCCTGCCGTTCCGTCGCGGTAGATGAGGTTGTAGACCGTTCGCTCGTCGCGTTTGCGGAATACGCTCACGTAAAGCAGCTCTTTGCATTCCTGCGAGCCCACAAAGCCTTTCTCCTGCACCTTGGTGACCATGAAGGTGCCGTCGCGGCGGAAGACGATGATGTCGTCCATCCTGGAGCATTCGCAGGCTACTTCGACGCCCTCTTCGCGTTTGAGGCCCCAGCCGGCAAATCCGGTCTGGTAGTTGACGTAGAGCTTCTCGTTGGCGATGGCCACCTGGGTGGCTTCGATGTCGTCGAAGTTACGTATCTCGGTGCGGCGTTCACGTCCTTTGCCATATTTCTTCAAGATATCCTGGAAGTAGCGGATGGCATAGTCGGTGAGGTGTGCGAGGTGGTTTTTCACCTCGTCGATGGTCATTTCGATGCTTTCGATTTCGTCAGCCGCTTTCTTGATGTCGAACTTGGAAATTTTGCGCACGGGCTTCTCGGTGAGCTTGAGCACGTCGTCGCGTGTAATCTCACGTTTGAAGCGTTTGCGGTAGGGGCCGAAGGCGGCCAGCATGTCGTCGACCTGTTCGTCCCAGGTGGAGCTGTCCTTGCGCTCCATTTTTTTGTAAATACCTTTCTCGAAGAATATCTTTTCGAGCGATACCCAATGCCAGCGGTCTTCCAGTTCGCCGAGCTGTATCTCGAGCTCCTGCCGTAGCAGGTCGCGGGTACGGAAGGTGTTGTGGCGCAGGATGTCGGATGCCGTCATGAAGACGGGCTTGTCGTCGACGATGACGCAGGTCTGCGGCGAGAAGCTTATCTGGCAGTTGGTGAAGGCGTAGAGGGCGTCGATGGTCTGGTCAGGGCTGACGCCGGTGGGAAGGTAAACCACGATTTCTACTTCGGCGGCGGTGTTGTCGTCGACTTTCTTGATTTTGATTTTACCCTTCTCGTTGGCGGCTACGATGCTGGCGATGAGGGTGTCGGTGGTGACGGTGTAGGGCAGTTCGCTGATGACGATGGCTTTGCGCTTGTCGTCGTAGCGCATCTTGGCGCGGATACGGAGGCGGCCGCCGAGAGCGGCGTCGTTGTAGCGGCTCACGTCGATGAGGCCACCGGTGGGGAAGTCGGGGTATATCTCGAACTCCTCGTCGCGCAGTATTTTTACGCTGGCCTCGAGCAGTTCGCAGAAGTTGTAGGGCAGGATGACCGAGGTGAGGGTGACGGCGATGCCCTTGGTGCCTTGTGCCAGCAACAGGGGGAACTTGATGGGGAGCGACACGGGCTCCTGCTTGCGGCCGTCGTAGGAGGGTTTCCACTGGGTGGTCTTGGGGTTGAAGACGACCTCTTTGGCGAATTTGGAGAGGCGTGCTTCGATGTAACGGCCGGCGGCGGCATCGTCGCCGGTGAGTATGTTGCCCCAGTTACCCTGGCAGTCGATCAGGAGGTCTTTCTGCCCCATGTTGACGAGGGCGTCCTTGATCGAGGCGTCGCCGTGGGGATGGTATTGCATGGTGTTACCCACGATGTTGGCCACTTTGGTGTAGCGTCCGTCGTCGGTCTCTTTCATGGCGTGCAGGATGCGGCGTTGCACGGGTTTCAGACCGTCGTCGATATCGGGCACCGAACGGTCGAGGATGACGTCGGAGGCATAGTCGATCCAGTAGTCTTTAAACATGCCGTCGAGCGACATGGTGGTGCCTTCGGCCTGGTCAGGTTGCGGCTCTTCGGCAGGTAGTGTGATGTCTTCGAATTCGTCCATGGTTGGTGTTAGAGTTTGGAGGCGTTGCGGAGGAAGCGGTTCCAGCGAATGGTGCCGTGGTCCTTGTCGTAGCTGTAGTAGACGAAGCGCGCCTTGCCGACCACGTGGTCTTCGGGGACGAAGCCCCAGTAGCGGCTGTCGATACTGTTGTGGCGGTTGTCGCCCATCATCCAGTAGTAGTTCATCTTAGGCGTGTATTCGGTGGTCTCTTTCCCGTTGATGAAGATGCGGCCTTCGTCGTTCACCTCGAGGGTGTTGCCTTCGAACACCTCGATGAGGCGGCGGTAGAAGGGCAGTGTCTCGGCGGTCAGCTGCAGGGGCTCGCCTTTGGCAGGGATGTGCACCGGACCGTAGTTGTCGATGCTCCAACCCAGCGAGTCGATAAAGGGGAAGAGGTCGGTGCCCTCGGTCGTATCGGCCGGATGGATGAAGGGCTGTATGTCGAGCACCTCGTATTTGCCCGCCAGCTTGGAGGCGATGGAGGGCGAGAGGGGGATGATATAGTAGTAGGTGTTGTTATAGTACATCTGCTGGTGGGCACGTGCGATGTCCTCACGGCTCACACCCATCTGGTCGAGCACCCGCTCGGGCACCACGATGGGGTTGAAGAGCACGGCATAGGTGTATTGTGCCTCCGAAGGTGTTTCGATAGGTTGGCCGTTGATGTGCACCTGCCAGTTCACAATCTCAAGGTCCTCGCCCGGGAGGCCGATGCAGCGCTTGATGAAGTTCTCTCGCTTGTCGACGGGACGAACCCTGATCTTGCCTATCGGGATGCGCTCGCCGGTCACGGGGTCGATGACGCGGTCGTTCCACACTGCCTCACGTCCGTAGTGGCGCACCAGCTCATAGTAGCTGCGGTTGCTGAACTGAGCGGTGCACATGGTGTCGCCGTCGGGGTAGTGGAACACTACGGCGTCGTAGCGCTTCACCTTGCCAAGGCCGGGATAGCGGTGGTAGGGGAGCTGAATCCACTTCAGGTAGCTCTCCACGGTGCCGTTGGTGCCGGGCAACACGTTGTGTATCAGCGGTACCGCCAAGGGGGTCTGGGTCGTCTTGGCGCCGTAGGCCATCTTGCTCACCATCACATGGTCGCCCACCAGCAGGCTCTTCTCCATCGAGCTCGAGGGGATGTTGTAGAGTTCGACGAACATGCCTCGGATAATCATGGCTGCTATCAGGGCAAAGACGATGGCGTCGGCCCAGTCGCGGAACCCTTTTTCCTTGCGCGGCTTCTCCACTTTGGGGTCGACGTATTTCGACTGGGGATGCATGCCCAGCACCGGCAGATAGATCCACGGGAAGATGACAGCAGCCGTCTGCTCCCAGAAGTTGTAGCGACGGAACACGCGTGCGGTCTCCACCACCAACAGCAGGAAGGCGAAGACGTTGAAGGCGGGGATGAGGAAATAGAGATACCACACCTTCTTCTTGCCGCAGAGGTTGACCCACAGCACGATGTTGTAGAACGGCACCAGCGCTTTCCATGGCGCCAGGCCAGCTTTCTTGAAGATGAACCACAAGCCGAGCACGGTGCCGGCGAAGTAGGCGATCAGTAGGATGTTGTAGAGCATAGTTTGTTTGCTATATTTATCAGTGTTTCTTTTTCTTTGTTCCAGTCCATGTCGCGACGAGCGGCAGCGAAGTTGGCGTCGGTCCATTGGCGGGCCAGCACCTTCTCGACCGCCCGTGCCAGCGCCTGGGCATTGGCCTGGCCGTCGGCGCCGTGCAACCGCTCGATTATCTCACCCACACCATACCGTTTCACAACGGCGCTCATCTCGGGCAGGTCGCTCACCACCATCGGCACGCCCGCCTGCACAAAGTCGCCGATGCGGTTGGGCAGCGCATAGCGGTAGTTCAACCCCAGGTCCTCGAGCATCACCAGGCCCACGTCGGCCTGCGGCGTCAGGGCCTGCAGCTCGTCGGGCATGAGGCGTCCGGTGAAGCTGATGCGGTCGCTCCACGGCTTTGCCGCAGCATAGGCTTTCATCGATTCCAGCAGGTCGCCGTCGCCGGCCACCACCAGGCGGCATTGCGGAAGCCACTCCAGCGCGTCGATGGCCCAATCCACGCCGCGTCCCAGGTTCACACTGCCTTGGTACAGGAGGACTTTCGCCCCCGATCTTTCTTCCTTCACCTTTAGGCTTTCCCCTTCAGGGAGGTTTCTCACCACCGACATCGACACCCCCAGCCCGTGGCGGTAGTGCTCGGCGATGCTGTCGCACACCGTGAGCAGGGCGTCGCAGCGAGGCATCAAAAGCCGCTCGATCGAACGCCACACCCACTTCACCAGCGGTTTGTGCACCAGCTCGGGCACCTCGGGGAAGAACTCGTGGGCGTCCATCACCAGCGGGCAACGGCGTCTGAGGGCCGCCAGGCGGCAACCGAGGAGCGTGTCGGTGTCGTTGGCCCACACGATGTCGGGCCGCAGGGCCGCCAGCTCACTCGCCAAACGGCGGTTGAGCTCGGCATAGAACTGCCATCCGCGCTGGTGCTTCAGCCTCAGCCGGCGGGTGGGGTAGGGGCGCTCCACGGGAAGACTCTTCGGCAGTTCGCGGCCCACCAGCACCACCTCGAAGCCCGCCTCGGTCAAAGCGCGGCAATGACGATCCACGCGCCTGTCGGTGCATAGGTCGTTGCTCACCGCCATCGCGATGCGGCCTCGTCGGGGTTCTGTCTCTTGGTGGCTCAAGGGTCTAGTGTTCGTTGCAAGTTGTTTGTTTCCAGTGTGCCCGCTCTTTGGGTCGAACGAACGTCGTATGTCATAAAACGCAGTTGGCGCCATTTTCGTATTTTGATTAATTAAAAAAATATACAATTTTATTAACACCCTTCCACACCCCTGTTTCAACACCGCCAAAACTACGGCATTTCTTCAATTGTTTTACGCTTGTTTTACGGTTGTTTTACGGTTTAAAAGCGTAAAACAACCGTAAAACAAGCGTAAAACAAGCGTAAAACAGACGGTCAAGATGCGTTGTTTCAGCGTTTTGTATAAAGTGTTTTTCGGGTATGAATTTTTTTGTATCTTTGCAGATGATTGGATTGTCCGACGGGCAATCTAAGTGCGTGTTAACAAGAATGTTTCAAAAAAGATGCTTTCTCAGACAGCCATGAAGTTTAGAATAGTGTTATTGTTGCTGCTGCCTTTCTTGGTGCAGTGCACGTCGCAGAAAGAGACGACAAGGAGCGCCGCCGAGGCTTTGCAGCTCGACAAGGAGCAGGTGTGGCAGCTGGTGTGGCAGAACGGCAAGGAGGTGCCGCAGTCGGACGACCCGATTATCCTGATGTTCCACCCCGAGTCGGGGACCCTTCGCGGCCGGGTGGCCTGCAACCGCTACTTTGCCGACTACCGGCTGCGCCTGGTCGACGTGACCGAAAGCGGGTCGCGCTATTCGCTGACGATCAGCGATGTGAGCGGCGGCGACGTGCAATGTCCCGAGGGAGATATGGCGGCCCAGGACCGTTACCTGTCGTTTCTGGGCAAAACCACGACTTGTTTGCTGACGCCCTACGCGCTGACGCTCTATCAGAAGGGTCGCGAAACCCTCAAATTCGAACTGCAATGAAGCTCAGTTACAAGTATCATACTTTCTGTGTCGGCCCCCGTTGCCTGACGTTCCTCAAGCGCCGTATGCGGTGGGTGCGGGCCGCCGGCTGTGTGGTGCACGACGATGCGGGCAACATGCTCCTCATCAGTCGGAACAATCGATGGGACCTGCCCAAGGGCAAGGTGGAGCCGGGCGAGACCCTCTTGCAGGCCGCCCTGCGCGAGGTGGAGGAAGAGACCGGCATCACCCCACTGCCCACTGCCCACTATCCACTCCCCACTAAAACCTACCACGTGTTCAACCTTTACGGAGGATGGCACCTGAAGCAGACCTCCTGGTTTGCCGCCCGCGCTGCAGGGACGACGCCCGCCGGCCGGCCGCAGGGCGAGGAGGGCATCACCGAGGTGGTATGGGTGGCGCCCGACGAATGGTATCGTCGCCTGCAGCATAGCTATGGTACCCTGAAAACCCTTTCGCGTCAATGGATAAAATCAGCCAGATAGCCCTCGCGATGCTTCCCGGACTGGGACCTACCAGTTGCCGTAAGCTGCTCGACGCCTACCCGGGGCAGGATATCTTCGCCCTGCCGCCGTCGGAGCTGATGCTGGCTTTCGGCAACCACAAGGCCATCGTCGACGCCATCCGTAACAAGTCGACCCACGCCCGGGCCGAGCAGGAGCTGCGGTTGGCCGAGCACCATGGGCTGAGGGTCCTTTTCTGTACCGACGACGACTATCCCCAGCGCCTCAACCGCGACGAGACGCTCGACTGCCCGGTGCTGCTGTATGTCCTGGGAAACGCCAACCTCAACGCCGAGCGGCAGTTGGCGGTGGTCGGCACCCGCCGCGCCACGCCCCAGGGACGTGACCTGACCGACCGCATGGTGGGTGGCTTCGAGTCGCTGGGAACCACGATTGTAAGCGGCTTGGCTTACGGCATCGACACCGCTGCCCATACCGCCGCCCTCGACCATCACCTGCCTACGGTGGCAGTGTTGGGTCATGGGCTCGACCGCATCTATCCGCCCGAGAACCGCGGCTTGGCTTCACGTATCGTGGCAGAAGGAGGTGCTCTGGTTACAGAATATCCCTTCGATACAGCCATCAACCCGGGCTACTTCCCGGCGCGCAACCGCATCATAGCCGCGTTGGCCGACGCAACGCTGGTGGTCGAAGCATCGGAGAAGGGTGGGGCGCTCATTACCAGTGCCATTGCCAACGGCTACCACCGCGAGGTGTTCGCCGCTCCCGGACGTGTCACCGACACCTATTCGCGCGGCACCAACAACCTTATCGCCACCCAACGTGCTCTGTTGGCACGCGATGCCTCCGATGTGGCCATCCAGATGGGGTGGCCCTTGCCGGGCACCGAGCCTGTAGGCATGCAGCAGCGCCTCTTTCCCGACCTGGCTCCCGACGCGAAACGCATTGTGGATCTGCTACAAGAATACAGCCAGTTGAGCCTCGACGAGATGGCGACGCTTGCTGCCCAGCCCATGCCGCGCGTGGCAGGCATCCTGTTCGACCTGGAGATGCAGAAGGTGGTGCGGACCCTTCCCGGGCACCTCTACCAGCTGGTGAAGTAGTGTTGGAATCAGTGTTCAGTGTTTAGTGTTCAGTGTTTAGTGTTCAGTGTTTAGTGTTCAGTGTTCAGTGTTCAGTGTTCAGTGTTTATCGATTTTAAATAAAAAAAAAGCACGCGTCGGATGCAATAATCGGACGCGTGCTTCCGTTATGGCAGCATGATGAACAGAGTATTTCAATTGGCAATCGTGGCTGTGGCCATGATGACAGTGGGGTGCCAGTCGCGCACCCAGGAATTCAAGGCGGCCGACGGTTCGGTGGTGGCCACTGTTAAGAAAGGCACCAACGACTGGCGTATCACCAACGCCGAAGGGAACGATGTGGTGGGCAACTACGACTCGATGCGCGTGGTCGAGGTGAGCGAAGACGGACACCCCATGACGGTGGTCTACTATACCGGCAACGAGCAGCGTTGGATGCAGTATTTCAGCACCATGCGGCTGCGTAGCGACGGCACGATGGTCGACGGGCTCCGCGAGGGTCGCTGGGTGTTCTATCATGCCAATGGCGCCGTGCAGTGCGAGGCCACGTTTGTCGGCGGTCGCGAGGAGGGCCCCTATCGGGTCTATCGTGACAACGGCGCACCCTACTATATCGGCCAGTATTCCAACGGAAAGCCCGCGGGAATCTGGGAAATCTACGACATGCAAGGCAACCTCGTCGAGAAGAAGGAGTATTAAAGACCGATGATTGACCTGGGACTGGAGATTTACCGCACCATAGGTCGGGAGGCCGACCGTATGGGAGTCGACGCCTACGCCGTGGGAGGCGTGGTGCGCGACTATTTCCTGCATCGTCCCTGCACCGACATCGACGTGGTCTGCATTTCAAGGGCGGAAGTAGGAAGTCGGAGGGTAGAGGACTCGTTCTCCGACCTCCGGCCTCCAACCTCCGACATCCCCAAAATCGGTATCGAGCTGGCCAACGCCGTTTCGGCTGCGGTCGGCGGCTCCAAAGTCTCGGTCTTCAAGACCTTCGGCACCGCCTCGTTCCGCTACCGCGACATGGAGCTGGAGTTCGTTGGTGCCCGGAAGGAAAGTTATAGTCACGACAGCCGCAAGCCTGTGGTCGAAAACGGCACCCTCGAGGACGACCAGCGGCGGCGCGACTTCACGGTCAACGCCTTGGCTGTCTGCCTCAATGCCGACCGCTACGGCGAGCTGATTGACCCCTTCGGCGGCATACGCGACCTCAACGAAGGCATCCTTCGCACACCCCTCGACCCCGACGTCACCTTCAGCGACGACCCGCTGCGTATGATGCGAGCCGTCCGCTTCGCCTCGCAGCTGGGTTTCCGTATCGCCGACGACACTTTCGAGGCCATCGGACGCAATGCCAAGCGCATCGAGATTGTCAGTGCCGAGCGCATCACGGTGGAACTCAACAAGATTATGCTCTCGCCGCAGCCTTCGTTGGGCCTCAAACTGATGCAGAAGTGCGGCCTTATGCAGCTCATTCTGCCCGAAATCAGCGCCCTGGCCGGCGTCGAAACTGTCGACGGCCGCGGACACAAGGATATCTTCTACCACACCATGCAGGTGATTGATAACTTAGTGGGCAGTGAGCAGTGGGTAGTGGGTAGTGATGCTACGCAGACCTCGGCAGCCAACTCTCCACTTTCCACTTTCCACTTTCCACTTTATTTGCGCTGGGCCGCGTTGCTCCACGACGTGGGGAAGCCCGGCGTGAAGCGCTACGATGCCAAGCAGGGGTGGACCTTCCACGGCCATGAGGCCCGTGGTGCCCACATGGTGAAGCGTATCTTCAAACGCCTCCGTCTGCCGCTCGGCGAGGAAGAACGTTATGTAGAGAAGCTCGTCATGCTCCACATGCGTCCCATCGTGCTCAGCGAGGAGGAGGTGACCGACAGCGCCGTGCGCCGCCTGCTCTTCGAGGCTGGCGACGACATCGACGACCTGATGCTCCTCTGCAACGCCGACATCACCAGCAAGAACCCCGACAAGGTGCGTAAACACAAGGCCAACTTCGAGCTCGTGAAGCGTAAGCTCGTCGAGTTGGAGGAGCGCGACCGCATACGTAACTTCCAACCTCCCGTCTCGGGTCAGGACATCATGGATACCTTCGGCATCGGTCCTTGCCGCGAGATTGGCACCATCAAGGACGCCATCAAAGACGCCATCCTCGACGGTCAGATACCCAACGACCGCGACGCCGCCTGGCAGATGATGCTCCGCCTCGCCGCCGACCTCGGCCTGACGCCGGTAAGCCAATCGTAAAAATTCATCTATTTTTTTGCCGTGCGGAGAAAAAGTTGTATATTTGCCGCAAAATATGCGGAGAATAAACATTGCAGGCTGGTGACGCGAATGGCAGCAATGGGACAGCATTCGTTGTCAAATGTATATTAAAAAACAGCCAAATTATACAATAAAAGCAGTAAGTTTACGTTAAACTGACGTAATATAAAACAAAAGACATGGCAACAATCACATTGGAATACGACGGACGCAACAACGCGATCAAGCAGTTGATTCAAGTGCTGTTTACTTTGGGCGCGAAAGAGGCTGGAACCAACGCCAAAGAAGACCAATCCAAGATGGTGAAGGAAAGTTTCACTACGGCTTTTGATGAGTTGTATGCGGGTAAAGCATGCAAAAACGCACGTAACCTCTTCGCGTAATGGTCACTTTCGATTATCTGCCCGAATTCGAGCGGAGAGCAAAGGCGTTGGCCAAGAAATACCGCTCGTTTGTTGACGACTATAACACCTTTCTTGACGAATTGGAGCGGAACCCTTTCAGTGGCACCCTGCTAGGCAACAACACTTACAAGCACCGTATGGCCATTGCCTCGAAAGGAAAAGGCAAAAGCGGCGGCGCTAGAGTTATCACCTATAATGTGCAGCAAAACGAGAATGATGTCGCCATTACGTTGATGTCCATTTATGACAAGTCTGAGATCAGCAATGTGTCCGATACCTACCTGCGCCAGTTGGTAAAGGAAATCGCGAGCAAGAAAAAAGATTGAGAATAACATTGTATTAACAACAAAGGGAGCGCCAAAATTGACGCTCCCTTCTTTATGCCTTCTTGGTGGTTTAGATGTGAATTGTTTTCACGCTATATTCAAAACTAGTTGCCTCCTCCACATAGAGATTTGGTTGGCTTGAATTGCTAAGTCTATACTATATTCTATCTAGGAATTCCGCCTCGCTCAATATTTCGATGTCCTGTCCTTTCTCCAATAATTGCATCGCTTTCTTTTGCTTTCCGCTTAACCCCGAATCACCTACTACTCGATAATCTTGTTGTCCTACTACGAGCACTTCGGTTGCGCACGACACATTATCAGATGGAATACCGCCAATATCCATTACCTTTTGCAATAGTTCCTTGCGTGTGCCGAATTGACATTTCCCAGTGAAACACACATTTTTCCCGTAGAAATAATTTCCCTCATTTACCAATTCAGGATGTGCTTCGAGTGCTTTCAGCACATTCTCTGATTTGCCTCCCTTATTGGTTGATAGTTGAGTAACAAATAGCCCAGGAGCGAACTTCCCCCGATGAAACTTGTATTTGGTTTCTAGACTATCTAATTCTGAACCATCCAATTCGAGACATTTCAGAAGTACTAATGCACATCCTAAAGAATCGCTGTCCGCTCTATGATGAGTCCCGAAATCAAGACCCAATTGCTCAGCAAGTACATCCAAAGAATAGCTATAACATCCTTTCACAATGTATCGAGCGATGCGAAGTGAGCAATAATAGTCGAACGTTGGATATTCGATGCCATAGTCATCAAAAGCATTTCGCAAGGCGTACATATCGAAAGATGTGTTGTGTGCCACTACGGTTTTCCCTTCAATATATGGCTTGACTTCTTGCCAAACTACATCAAACGAAGGACTGTTCTTAGTATCTTTTGGAGTGATGCCGTGAATCCAGATATTCCATTCGTCATACTCATTACCTTCGGGACGCACAAGCCAACTCTGAGGCTTTTGTGGCACACCATCTACAACCTCGGTAATTCCTATCTGGCAGATACTGCCACGATAAGAAGTGGCGGTTTCCAAATCTAATGCTACAAAGCTCGGTTTCATTGATATCGTTTTAGAAATCGTCAACGGTGTTTACTTCTTTAACCAATGAATTAATCAAGTCAACAGTTTTTAACCTCATAGAGAAGTCCGACGGGTCTTCGCGTTTTGACCATATCTTATACTCTTCTAGTGTCATGGTGTATTTATCAGTTCGAGATTCTGCCATAAAACAGGAAAGTTCAGCAATGATGCTGAGACTTACATCTTCAATTTTAACCCGATATCTTCCATCTTTAAATTCAATTGTCATTGTGAATGAGGATGTGATTTTATCTGTAAGCATACAACCATTTCCGGGAACGCTATGTTCGTCAGGCAATGGCATTTTCCCTTTAAGAATGATTTTGTGAGTTTCTTCATCTTCGAGTTGCACAACATCTTTATAACTACCAAATGTTTTGGCAATCCATTGTTTTGCATTTCGATACTGATCAGCGACAGGAGTCGATGTCTCAAATATATGTGAATATGCATTGTTCTCAAATTTCACATCAGATAGTTTCAACTGACCAAAAGAGATTGCACTGAAGGAAACAAGTGCAAAGAAGAGGATTTGTTTTTTCATAGTAATTATTTTTTAAGTTTATAAATCGATTAATAGAGTATTGCAAAGCCCTCATGTCCCGCTGCAACATTGCGGCATGCACAGGAAATGGGTTGTTCCAATACTAGTTTGTGTTTATATGTATTTGAAAGTTGTGGTGAATCATAATAATAAAAAAGGCGTTGAATTATCCGTTTTGTCGCTCATCATGTCTATGGGCTCTGGAATTGCCTTACTGGTTGATAAGCTCCGAATAATTCACGCCAAAGCGTGAACCTTGCGGGCTTATTCTCACCAGTTTTGATTTTCCAGATCTATAGACAGAGAATGAGCTGCGTTATTGTTCTACGTTTTTCTTTTATTTCTACGTTTTATGTCATTTCAATTATATGGTGTTTTCTCGATCCTCTTTTCTTACGCCATTTTACCGTAATCAATTTCGTGCTTTAGGTAATGATAGTTATAGGGTGAGCTTTCGTAGTAAAGGCCTGTGTTAATATTGTTCAGACGGTCGTAATATTCCGAATTATAAATGGTCGATAGAGCTTTCTCTACGGACATATTGTAGTCTTGCATCAAATAGGTCGTAAGGTCTGCGATGATGCTGTCTATCATAAATTCACGTTCGGTCTGTGTCGTCATATCCTGATTAGTTTAGAAAGGGCTTTTCCCGTGCAGAAACAATACTGACGGTTGAGTTTGCGATAGGTAAGCTCTCTCACCAATGTGCGCATGGAAATGAGGCTTTCGGTATATCTACGCAACTGAAGGGCGACACCGTCATCGGCAATTGGGCCAATCACAATGTCGTATTCATGTGTGAAGTCTTTGTCGTTACGGTTGTTGAGGATAAATCTGGCCCATGCTTCCGATGGTTTCTCAAAACGTTTCACTCGCAACTCTCTGCCAGACATCTGTTGCTCGTCAAATTCATACTCAAGAACATGTGGGGAACCTTCGCCAGCTTGCTGCACACGTCGCAAAGCCATATACTCTGCCTGTTTTCTGATATCCGTCAAATAAAATCCCTTTCCAAAATCTTTGTTCGGTGAACATTTCAGAAGGTCGATTACTTCGATTTCGCAGTTTGTACCATGAAAGAGTCTCATCCCAATCGTCCTCCATTTCTTTTACATACTGCCGTCATATCAGCGATGGCATCTTCGATAGATAGTGTGTGTTCTGCCTCGTAGCATTCAATCAGAAACTGAAGCCCTTTATGCCTGTCAAGATAAGAATAAGCCTCTTTCGGAGTAAGCTGGTGGCTAACACCGAAATCGCGTATGCATACAACAAAATATGCTACTTTCTGTTTGTTTTCACTCATATGCTTGAGGTCGATTTCACGGTGCAAAGATACACAATAATTCCTATACGACAAAAATATTTTGCCATATAATCCTTTTTTCGTATTTTTGCAGTCTCAAACAAACAAGATATGTACGAACACTTGAAGATAGAAGAGAGAGGTGCGGTGGCCATCATGACCATCAGCGCGCCGAAGAGCCTCAACGCGCTCAATACCACCATCCTCAAAGAGATGGATGATTACCTGACCAAATTTGACTGCAACAAGTTCCGCTGCCTCATCGTTACCGGCGACGGCGAGAAGAGCTTTGTGGCGGGAGCCGACATCAGCGAGATGGCCACCCTCAACGTGCCGCAGGGGCAGACCTTCGGCAGCCGTGGCGCCGCCGTGTTCCGCAAGCTGGAGACGCTCCACGTGCCCGTCATCGCCGCCGTCAACGGCTTCGCCCTCGGCGGAGGCTGCGAGCTGGCCATGGCCTGCGACATCCGCATCTGCTCCGACAACGCTCGCTTCGGTCAGCCCGAAGTGGGGCTGGGTATCATCCCTGGCTTCAGCGGCACCGTGCGTCTGGCCCGCCTCGTGGGCATGGGCATGGCCAAGCAGCTTATCTATACCGGCAAGCCCATCAAGGCTGACGAGGCCCTTCGTATCGGACTCGTCAACGCCGTGGTGCCCCAGGCCGAGCTGATGGACAAAGCCATGGAACTGGCCAACCAGATTGCCGCCAACGCACCCCTCGCCGTCAAGGCCGCCAAGCTCTGCATCAACGAGGAGTACGACATGCCGGCCGACGACGCCATCATGAACGAGAGCGCCATCTTCGGCCGCTGCTTCGCCACCGAGGACCAGAAGCAAGGCATGAAAGCCTTTTTGGAGAAAGGCAAGTACGAGTTCGTTGGCAGATGAATCTTGTTTTTAACATAAATGACCATAAATAACCATAAATAAAAAGAGTAAGTATTGATGGGTATTCATGAGCATTCGTGTGAAAAGAAATATTAGTCTTACAAATAAATTTATGTTACTATGAAAATCTGTGTTATTGGAACCGGCACGATGGCCAAAGGCATTGTGAAAGCCTTTGCCGCCCAGATGCCCGTCGTCATGAAGAGCCGCACCCAGGCCAGCCTCGACAAGGCCATGGCCAGTATCGCCAAAGGCTACGGCAAACTCGTCGAGAAAGGCAAGATGACCCAAGAGGCCGTCGATGCCCTGCTCAAGAACATCGTCACTACCACCGACTACGCCACCTTCGCTGATGCCGACCTTGTCATCGAGGCCGCCGTAGAGGAGATGCAGCTCAAGAAGGATGTCTTCACCGAGCTCGACGGCATCTGCAAGCCCGAGACTATCTTCGCCACCAACAGCAGCTCGCTGAGCATCACCGAGATCGCCGCCTGCACCAAGCGTCCGGCCCAGTTCATCGGTATGCACTTCTTCAATCCCGCCGACCGCATGGCCCTCGTCGAGGTCATCCGCGGACAGCTAACCTCGGACGAGGTGACCAAATGTGTCGTCGACCTCGCCACTAGCATCGGCAAGCAGCCCGTCGAGGTGAAGGAAGCTCCCGGCTTCGTGGTGAACCGCATCCTTATCCCCATGATCAACGAGGCCGTGGGTATCCTGGCCGACGGTATCGCCAGTGCCGAGGACATCGATAAGTGCATGATGCTCGGTGCCAACCACCCCATGGGTCCCTTGGCACTGGCCGACCTCATCGGCAACGATGTGAACCTGGCCATTATGGAGGTGCTCTATAAAGAGTTCGGCGATCCCAAGTATCGTCCTCACCCCCTGCTCCGCAAGATGGTCCGTGCCGGCCTCCTCGGCCGCAAGACCGGCGAAGGCTTCTACAAATATTAAGGTAGTAAAGGAGTAAAAGTAGTAAAGGAGTAAAGTAGGACGGTGCCGCGAGGCATCCACTACTTTACTCCTTTTTGTTATCTTATCCCTTCCAGACTGTCGTGCGCCCACGCGCCCAAGTCGCTGAGATATTTCAGGTATTTTTGATACATGCGGCTCTCTTCCAGGATGGGCCACAGGCGAGGTTCGCGCTTGCACAGCTCGCGGCAGCGGCGCATCAGGCGGCGGAATTCTTTCAGGTTAGGGTGCCAGCAGAAGTTCTCGGTGGGGTTGAACCACTGCATGTCGTCGTACAGCCCTTCGTCGGGCAGGGAACTCGAGGCGGCATAGAGCATGCGGTCGAGGGCTTCCAGATGGTGACCGTGCTCCCACAGTTGGTCGGCTTGATACTCGAGGATGCGGCTTCCGTGAAGGGCAACATCGCATTCGCCCCAGTCGATCTCATAACCCTCTTCGAGGTTTGAGTGGAACTGCCCCATCAGGTTGCCGTAGTCGCCCACCTCGCGACGTATGCTGGGCGGCAGGTTTACCCGTTTCCCGTCGCTCCAACCCACCATTACTTTGTTGATTCTTATTCGCTTCGTTTCTTTCATAGTCATACTTTTTTTGATTAAGCTTGGTAAAACATGGCACCGAGAAAGGGCGTTTTCTGCCGATGTGTCGTGTTCGGAGGTGTGTTCCGTCGTGGGTACTATGTCAAAGAGCTCTCGGATACGCACAAAAAAAACACACACCAATCCAGAAACAATTACCCCTTCAAACAACCCTTATTGGGTTGAATTTTCTGGTCTGACGTGTGCTAAGTGATGACTATGAATGTCTTAACGCATGTGTACCCTCTTGTAATGCAGGTGCAAAGATAAGAAACTTTTTACAACTGGCCAAAAAGGTTTTAACGAATGTCGCCGATGCGGAAGCCGGAGATGTGGAAATCGGGGTTGAAGTCGTCGACAGAGAGGGGGATGCTAGGCAGGGGCTCGCCATCCTTGTAGCGGGTGTTCGCCACCAGGTTCTGCAATTCCTCGACCTTCTCGTAGCCTTTTTTGTTGAGGTCTTTGAGGGTGGCATCGATAATGCCGATGCCCTCGTGCTCTATCTCGACGCGGATCGACTTGTCGGTGGGGTCGAAGACAAGGTTGGCTTTGCAATCGCCCCGTTTGAGGATGTCGATGATGGGCATGCCGATGCGCACGTCGTTTTCAAGATGCACGAAACGCGAAGTGATGATGCAGCCGACCACAATCCCGTCTTTCACGGCGACGCGGCCAAAATCTTTCCCGCGTTTCATCAGGCGATAGACGGTGTTGCCGTTTTTATCGTCTTTGATAGGTTCAATCTTGTCGTAGAGCCCTTCGGGGTCCAGCTCCTCGATAAATTTTTCGTTCAATATCAGTTTGTCGACGCCTTTCTCATTCAAGATGTAATCGTTGCGCATACCAGCTGCAGCTGAACGCGCAGTATTGATCGTGACTGTCTTGTTTTTGAAAGGTTGGAAGTTGGGATTCTGTGCCTGGATGAGGCTGGCACCGAAGGTCAGCGCTGCGATGAGAAGAATGCTTTTTTTCATGTTGTTATCGTATTTGTTGTTTGTTTTCTTTGCAAGGTTTTATAATATCTCTTCGAGGGTCCAGAGACGGTTGGTGTTGGAACCTTTGACGAGGATGGTGGCACCGCCGGCAGGATGCTCCTGAAGCCAGGTGCGGACGCTTTCGGTGTCGGGGAAGAGCAGCATATTGTCGGGGTGGGGGAGTGGCGTCCATTCCGGACCTACCAGCAGCACCCGCTCGAGGTGGCAGTCTTCAAGTTGAGCCACCACCCGCTCGTGCTCTTTGCGTTCGTCGGCACCCAGTTCGTGCATGCCGCCGATAATGGCCATGGTGCCACCCATGTTTTTGAAACTCTCGATGGCGGCAGCCATGCTTGAGGGGTTGGCGTTGTAGCAGTCGAGGTAGAGTTTGTTTTCACGTGCGGTCTCCTTATATTCAGAGCGTTGGTTGGAAGGTACATATTCCTCGATGGCCTTCTTGATATCGCAAGGCTCGACGCCGAAGTGCAGGCCCACGGCTACGGCGGCCATGCAGTTGTCGAAGTTGTAGGCGCCCAGCAGGTGGGTATGCACGTTGAATGCTTTGCCGCCGGCTTCGAAATTGAAGTGCAGGTAAGGGCTGTCGGACGCCTTCTGAGGCGAGCCGTGCGTCTTGGCGGAAGCGCTGTTGCCGTAGGTGGCTGTTTTGAGCTGTGGGACCAGGCTCGAAGCCTGCTCCATGAGAATGGGATTGTCGGCATTGACGAAGACAAGGCCCTCTTTGGCAGCCAGATGGCGGTAGAGCTCGGTCTTGGTATGGATGACCCCCTCGAAGCTGCCGAAGCCTTCGAGGTGGGCACGTCCCACATTGGTGATGAGGCCGAGGTCGGGGTCGGCGATGCCGCAGAGGAAGGCTATCTCGCCCGGATGGTTGGCGCCCATCTCGACGATGGCCAGCTCGGTGTCGGCAGGGATGCCGAGGAGTGTCAGCGGCACCCCGAGGTGGTTGTTGAAATTACCTCGGGTGGCCGAGGTGCGGTAGCGCTTAGACAGCACGGCATGTACCAGTTCCTTGGTGGTGGTCTTGCCGTTGGTGCCGGTAATGCCGACGACGGGGATGGTCAGGTGGCGGCGGTGTTCGCGGGCCAGCTCCTGAAGGGTGGCCAGCACGTCGGGCACCACGATGCAACGATCGTCGATCTTGTACTGAGGGTCGCTGATGATGCAGAGCGCGGCGCCTTGTTCCAGCGCCTGCGGCGCAAAGGCGTTGCCGTCGAACCGTTCGCCTTTGAAGGCAAAGAAAAGGCAGCCGGGAGTGATGGCACGCGAGTCGGTGGTCACCGTACGCGACTGCAGATATGCGTTGTAGAGTCGTTCTATCATAGAGGTGTGCTTGGTGTGTCGTTAGCGGATGCAAAAGTACGAAAAAAAAATCGATATGGCATGACTGTTGTGAATTCGGCTGATCTACAATAGATTAATTGCTGTTCTTTTGCTGTTCTTTTGAATTTCTAAAAGAACAGCAAAAGAAATGCAAAGGAAATGTAAAAGAAATGCCGTGGTCAGGACGGTGTATTTTTTGTGCTGAAAAAAAAGTGTCAGGGCGAAAAAATATTTTGCCACGTCGTTTTTATTTTATATATTTGCTTTCTGTCCGAGATGGATAAAGATTGTTCAATTAATTAAAAATAAATCACTTAAAACAAAAACAAACAATGAAGACCGCTTATAACTTCAACGCAGGTCCTTGCGTCCTGCCCAAAGAGGCCATTGAATCCACCATCGCCGCCATCCGCGACTTTGACAACACTGGAATCGGCCTGCTCGAAATCTCTCACCGTACCCCCGGTTGGGAGCGCACCATGGAAGAAACCCGCCAGCTGTGGCGCGACCTGCTGAACATCCCCGCTGAGTATGAAATCCTCTTCCTCGGTGGCGGTGCCAGCACCGGCTTCATGGATGTCCCCGCCAACCTGCTCAACAAGAAGGCTGCCTACCTGCAGACCGGCGTTTGGGCCAAGAAGGCTGCCAAAGAGGCTAAGAACTTCGGCGAGACCGTGATCGTGGCCAGCAGCGAGGACAAGACCTACAGCTACATCCCGAAGGGTTGGACCGTCCCCGCCGACGCCGACTACTTCCACATCACCACC
>JAEEGL013984743.1_pt1 | contig 37091 bp, 29 predicted proteins | sample 9134231 | NCBI WGS metagenome assembly JAEEGL01 (sample SAMN16246548, study PRJNA631951) | gut metagenome | biome: gut microbiome; feature: rumen; material: fiber-attached | host: Bos | place: Iran: Karaj | collected 2018-10 | reverse complement strand
TAAAATGCACAGAACCTGCACAGGATAGTTGCTGTGACTTGAAGGAGGAGAGAAATCATGAATCTTGAATACAAACGCGAAATGCCTACAGCCAGGGTTATAAAAGAGATGTATCCGGTGTCGGAGGAGCTTGCTGCGGTCAAGGCAGAAAATGACGAAAAGATACAGGCGGTCTTCCGCGGAAAGAGCGATAAGTTCCTGCTGATAATCGGCCCCTGCTCCGCAGACAGGGAGGATTCCGTAATAGAGTACATCTCAAGGCTGAGGGACTTGCAGGAAAAGGTTAAGGACAAGATCGTCTGTGTCCCGAGGATCTATACAAACAAGCCGAGGACCACAGGGGACGGCTACAAGGGAATGCTCCACCAGCCGGATCCCGAGGCGGCTCCGGATATGCTGAAAGGCCTTATCGCCATCAGGAAGGTGCACCTTCGCGCGCTGTCAGAGACAGGCTTTTCCTGTGCGGACGAGATGCTCTACCCGCACAATCATCCCTATCTTTCAGACCTGCTTTCGTATGTTGCGGTAGGAGCGCGCTCTGTTGAAAACCAGACGCACAGGCTTACGGCCAGCGGCCTTGATATCCCTGTGGGGATGAAGAATCCCACGGGCGGCATGCTTTCCGTCATGATGAATGCCATAACCGCGGCAAGACATCCGCATACCTTTGTTTACTCCGGATGGGAGGTTAAGAGCAAGGGAAATCCGCTTTCACACGCCATTCTTCGCGGCTATACGCATAAACAGGGGAATACCGCCCCGAACTATCATTATGAGGACCTGCGATTCCTGTACGAAATGTACGCAAAATCCGGCCTTGAAAACCCTGCGGTGATAGTGGATACAAACCACGCCAATTCGGGAAAACGCTTTGAGGAGCAGCCCCGCATAGCCAAGGAAGTGCTTCACAGCATGCGGCTTTCGGGCGATATCGCCTCAATGGTCAAGGGACTTATGATCGAGTCCTACCTTGTTGACGGCTGCCAGGCACCGGGAGGCGGTGTTTACGGCCAGTCCATAACCGACCCGTGTCTCGGCTGGGAAAAGACCGAAAAGATGGTGTGCGAGATCGCAGATTTGCTGTAAAAAAGGAGTAACGCGTTTATGATCATAGGAATAGTCGGCCTTGGACTGATCGGGGGATCCTTTGCCAAGGCATATAAAAGAGGCGGACATACCGTGCTTGCCGCCGATACAGACAAGAAAATACTGCAGTTTGCTGCGATCGACGGCGATCTTGACGGGGAACTTGCACGGGAGAATTTGAAGGATTGCGACCTTATCCTTCTATGCGTGTATCCTGGAGCAGCGCTTACATATCTTAAGGAAAACGGGCCTTACTTTGGCAAAAAGCCCGTTGTTATCGACTGCTGCGGTACAAAACGGGTGATCGTGTCGGATGCGATGAAGCTTGCGCACGAGTACGGTTTCACTTATGCCGGCGGACACCCCATGGCGGGGCGTCAGTACTCGGGCTTTAAGTATTCAAGGGCAGATATGTATGACGGCGCACCGATGGTCATAGTGCCTGAAGATTTTAACGATATTGCGTTTTTAAGCCGTGTGAAGACGCTTCTTGAGCCGGCGGGGTTTGGGAGCATTTCCGTGACGACCGCGGAAAAGCATGATGAAATGATCGCGTTTACCTCGCAGCTTGCCCATGTTGTCTCAAATGCGTATATTAAAAGCCCGACCGCAGGGCTTCACAAGGGCTTTTCGGCCGGCAGCTACAGGGATATGACGCGTGTCGCATGGCTGAATCCCGATATGTGGACCGAGCTTTTCTTTGAGAACAAAGACAATCTTCTGAAGGAGCTTGATATCCTTATGAACGGCTTGCAGCAGTACAAGGATGCGTTGATCTCAGATGACCGGGAAATGATGAAAAAACTGCTTGCCGACGGGAAGAAGAGAAAAGAGGAGATCGACAGCGAAAAAAATATTTAAAAAAGTTCTTGACATCACTTTAAAACTGTGATACTTTAACTCCATAAATTGAATCGCAAAACCGTTGATGAAGAGTAAGTAAGTTTTGTACTTGTCTCAAAGAGAGCCGCAGGTGGTGAGAATGCGGCAGATAAAGGCTTGACCGAATGGACTTCAGAGGGCGATCGGAAACGGAGCCGGAGGCTTCGGAGTATGTGAGACGGGTATGGCTTTCCGTTACAGAAGCCGGCGTATGAAGTACGCACTGAGCGGGTGCATTAGCACCAAGCCGGGTGGCACCACAGGTTATGTATATCCTGTCCCAGCAGTCTATGCTGGGACTTTTTTTATGTCCGGTTCCGGAAAAAAGAGCTCATTCCGGAAAACATGACTGCGGCCATCCTGAAAACCCAAAAGGTAAGCGGATAACGATTCAAAGAAAACAAAAAGGAGAAAAATCATGAAAAAAATCTTAGTACTCATTCTTTGCGTAACTCTTGCCATTTCCGCTTTTACTGCCTGCGGCAAAAAGAAGGAAGGCTTCACCGTCGGTATCTGCAACTATGTTGATGATGCCTCCCTTAACCAGATCTGCGACAATATCAAGACACAGCTTGAAAAGATCGCTAAAGACAACAACATCACCATCAATGTAAAATATGACAACTGCAATGCCGATGCCAACGTGATGAACCAGATAATCTCAAATTTCATCGCTGACAAGGTTGATGTAATGATAGGCATTGCAACACCTGTTGCAATGGCAATGCAGTCCGCTACGGAAGATAACAAGATCCCCGTTATCTTCGCAGCAGTTTCCGATCCGCTCGGCGCAGGCCTTGTAGACAGCCTTGCAGCTCCCGGACACAATATCACCGGTACTTCCGACGCACTCGACACAGATGCTGTCCTTAAACTCATCACCGCTGCAAAGCCCGATATCAAGAAAGTCGGCCTTCTTTACGACCAGGGTCAGGATGCTTCCACAGCAGCCATCAAGGCAGCAAAGGAATTCCTCAATGCAAAGGGTATCACAGTAGTTGAGCGTACCGGAACCAATAACGACGAAGTTATCCTTGCCGCACAGGCACTTGTTGCTGACGGCGTTGAAGCAGTGTTCACACCTACCGATAACACCATCATGACAAGCGAACTCGCTATCTATGAGATTTTCGCAAACGCAAAGATCCCGCAGTACTGCGGCGCAGACTCCTTCGCACTTAACGGCGCGTTCCTCGGATACGGCGTTAACTACGCAAACCTCGGCGTTGAGACCGCAAATATGGTAAAAGAGCTCCTTGTAGACGGCAAGAAGCCTGAAACACTCGCAGTTAAGACTTTTGACAACGGTACCGCAACCATCAACACAGAGACTTGCGAAAAGATAGGTTTCGTGTATGATGATATCGTAAAGGCATTCACACCTTTCTGCTCAAAGATCCAGACGATCAAGACAGCGGACAAGTTTGAATGATCCGGCCTTAAAGGCACAGGGCTAAAGAGCCCCCAACGTATTATGGGTTAACAGGAGAAATGAAATGGATGCTATCGCTGCAGTAGTCCAGACCGCACTGGAACTTGGACTCATGGGCGCGCTTACTGTACTTGCGCTGTTTTTAAGCTACAGTATGCTGAATGTATGTGATCTTTCCACCGACGGCTGCTTCACCTTTGGAGCAGCGGTCGGTGCTGTTGTTGCTATCTCGGGACACCCGTTCCTGTCCATTATTGCCGCCATGGCTGCAGGCGCCCTTTCGGGCCTTGTTACGGCGGTACTGCAGACACGGATGGGTATAAACAGCCTGCTCGCGGGCATCATAGTGAATACCGCGCTGTATTCCGTCAATATCGCGGTGATGGGGCAGGCCTCGCTTCTGAACATGAACAAGACCGAGACGGTCTTCACTAAGGTGAAGGATATTCTGAAAAATACTGTTTTTTCGGGGTATTACAAGCTTTTCGTCGCAATGGCCGCAGTCACGCTGATATCCATCATACTCGGCCTGTTCTTAAAGACGAAGCTCGGACTCGCGATAAGAGCCACCGGCAATAATCCGGACATGGTGCGTTCCTCCTCGATCAATCCCGTATTTACAACAACCATCGGTCTTTGCATCGCAAACTCGTTCACGGCCCTTTCGGGATGCCTTCTTGCGCAGGCTCAGAAATCCGTGGATATAAACATCGGCCAGGGAATGTTAACGGTAGCGCTGGCATCCCTCCTTATTGGGACCACGTTCCTTGGTAAGAAGAGCATGCCCTGGAGGATATTCGGCATGACAGCGGGCGCGATCATCTTCAGGCTTGTATATACGATCGCTTTAAGGCTCAACATGCCGGCGTTCATGCTCAAGCTTGTTTCGTCCGTGATCGTTATCGTCGCGATCTCCTTCCCGTATCTTAAAGCGCAGCTGCCGCTCTTAAAGCGGAGGTTTGCGGGCAGAAAGGGGGCTCGTGAAAATGGCTGAGAACAAAGTAATGAACGGGAACGGTGCAAAATCCGCGAACACCGGAAATAATGATGCTTCGGTAATGCTTGAAGCGGACAATATCACAAAGGTCTTCAACCCTGATACAGTGGACGCAAAAAAGGCTCTTGACGGGCTTTCGATAAAAGTAAAAAAAGGCGATTTTATATCCATAATCGGTGCAAACGGCGCCGGGAAATCGACATTGTTCAATGCCATCGCCGGAAGCTTTATAACCGATTCGGGAAGGATAATGCTGGACGGGGAAGATATCACGCTTTTGCCGGAATATAAGAGGGCAAAGCAGATAGGAAGGCTGTTCCAGGACCCTTTAAGAGGAACGGCACCGGGGATGACCATCGAAGAAAACCTTGCCCTTGCGGCAGGCCACGGCGGCTGGCTGTCGCGCATAAATAATGCTGACAAAAAGGCCTTCAGGGAAAAGGTCGCGCAGCTTGGGATGGGTCTTGAGGACCGCATGAACCAGCAGGTAGGACTGCTGTCCGGCGGACAAAGACAGGCCCTGACACTGTTCATGGCAACCTACACCATGCCAAAGCTCCTTTTGCTTGACGAGCACACGGCTGCGCTTGACCCGGGAACCGCAGAGAAAGTCCTTAAGATCACAAAGGAAACAGTAGAAGAAAACGGCCTGACCTGCCTTATGATAACCCATAACATGCAGTCGGCTCTTGAGCTTGGCAACAGGACAGTCATGATGCACCACGGGAGGATCATCATGGATACGGAAGGCGAGGAGAGGAGCAGGCTTACGGTGCAGGATCTTCTGAAACGTTTCAAGCAATTATCGGGCGAAGAACTTGACAACGACAGGATGCTGCTGATCTGAGACGAAACAGACCGTGAATGTGACCCCGGGACAGATGCCCAGCGGTAATGCCAAAAAAGTATTTTGCGCGCGCTTTGCATTTCGCGCCCGGATACGGAGGAAAAGATGAGGTTTTATGCAACTGACGAAAAGGTGAAGAAGGAAGGCAGAATGTACAGCGCCGGAAATACGGTATATCCGGGCTGGTCCGGCAGTAGGGTTTCGTTTCGCGTGACCGGGACAAGGGTAACCGCGAGGCTTAAGAGCGATGCCTCGGCTATGGATGAACACCTGTATGCCCGCATCGCGGTCTTCATCAACAACGAAAAGACTCCTTCACAGGTTGTCATGCTTACGGACGACGAAACAACGCTTGTACTCTTTGAGTCAAAAACGAGAGAGACCGTAACGATCACTCTTATGAAGCTTTCCGAGGCTGCTTTTTGCTACTGCGGGATCGAGTACTTTGAGGTTGCCGGGATCCTTGAAAACATGCCGGAATCTGACAAGACAAGACTGAAAATAGAATTCATCGGCGATTCCATCACCTGCGGATACGGGGTTGAAGCCGAAAACGAGCTTTGTGATTTCAGGACCGACACCGAAAACCCGCTTAAGGCCTATTCGCTGTTGCTTGCGGACATGCTGGACGCGACGGCGAATATGGTCTGCTGGAGCGGCAACGGCATCATCTCGAAATGGGTTGAGGAAACAGCAACAGAGCCGCTTACCGACGATCTTATGCCCGTGCTTTATCCATATACGGATCTTTCTCTTTGCAAAAGACTCTACGGCGCGGATGAGAGCCGTTATGAAAAGTGGGATTTTTCGGCTTTTGTGCCGGACATCATAATAATTAATCTTGGGACAAACGACTGCAGCTGGTGTAAGGACATCGCGGATCGGAAACAGGAGTTCAAGCGTCTTTATGGGGATTTCCTTGCGCAGGTAAGAGCCTGCAACCCGGCTTCAAAGATCGTTTCCGTATTCGGGACAATGGATGACAGGCTGCTTGATGAAATAAGAACCGCGGTTGAAGAGCGTTCAGCGGTTGACGACAATGTCTTTTTTATTCCTCTGCCCATGCAGGACAGCGCAGCGGACGGGCTTGGGGCAAATTACCACCCGACCTTTGCTACACACCGGAAGACAGCGGAATTACTGGCAGCTAAATTGAACTGACTCACCTTTGACTCAGCCGGGATTATGTGGTAGTATAAAAAGTGCGTGTAAATATACCAGCAAACTGAAGCGAGGGTTTATGGATAACAAGAACTTCACAAGATTTGATATGTCAAAAGCACCTGTCCGGACGAAATGGTACCTAAGGCCGTTAACTTTTTTGTTAAGCTTCCCGGATGTCTTAAAGCATCGCAGCAAAATAACAAAGACCGGGATGGAGGGCATAAAACCGCCCTACGTGCTGCTTTGTAATCATAATTCATTTCTTGATTTCAAGGTTGCGACAATGGCTATCTTCCCGAGTCGCGCAAATTACGTCGTTGCGATCGATGGGTTTATCGGCAGGGAAAAGCTCCTGCGCGATGTCGGCTGTATCTGCAAGCGCAAGTTTACGAACGATACCGTGCTTGTGCGCCAGCTGAGCAGGGTAATAAAGAACGGTGATATTGCCGTGATCTATCCCGAAGCGCGTTATTCGCTGTGCGGGACAACAGCGGTGCTGCCGGAGTCCCTCGGAAAGCTGTGCAAGGTCCTTAAAGTTCCCGTGGTGACTTTTGTCTGTCATGGGCATCATGTCACAAGCCCTTTCTGGAACCTGCACGAAAGGGGCATTAAGCCCACAGAGGCCGAGATGACGTGCCTGCTTTCCGCAGAAGACGTAAAGACAAAGAGTGTCGACGAGATAAACGATGCCATCGTCAGGGCTTTTCAATATGACGATTTTGCGTGGCAGAAGGAACGCGGCATCCGTGTGAAATACAAAGGACATGCCGAAGGACTGCACAAGGTACTTTACAAATGCCCTGCCTGCAATACGGAATTCCGTATGAACTCAAGAGGAAGAGAGCTTTTCTGCGAGGCTTGCGGGAAAAGATGGACGATCTCGGACCTCAGCGAATTGTCCGGAAACGATGGGAAAACAGAGTTTTCACACATCCCGGACTGGTATGAATGGGAACGCGAATGTGTAAGAAAAGAAGTCGAGGCCGGCACCTATTCCACAGGCGATCTTGAAGTACATGTGGACTCGCTTCCGAACGCGAAGAAATACATCAGGCTCGGAAACGGCATCATGCGCCATGACATGAACGGCTTTAACGTGAACGGAACGGATGACGAAGGAAATCCTTTTTCGATGGAGATCAAGGCACAGGGCCAGTATTCCGTGCACATCGAGTATGAATATCTCGGAAAATACGGCGATTGTGTGGATCTGAACACACTTCAGGACACATGGTACGTTTACCCTCATGGTAGGGATTTTGCGATAACAAAGATGGCCCTTGCAACAGAAGAGCTGTATTTCTATTATCGGAGACAGGCCGGCAGGGAGTGCAAACCGGGACTGGCATAGAAAATATTAGCCGTACGGCTAACATTTTTCAACAGAAAGAAGTGAGAACATGAAGAAAACATTCAGGACGATAGCGATATTTCTTGCAGCGGTGATGCTTGTTTCCTGCGGGAAGCCTACAGCCGCTCCAACAGATCCGGCAAACGGAACGACGCCCACAGGTTCACAGACGGTTTCTCCGTCGCCCACACAGGCGCCTGCAAGAGACCTTATCTACTCAAAGCAGGACAGGACGGCAAACAGTGATTCCAAAGAGTTCAAGAAGACCTTTGAGGCTGAAGATGCCACGCTATCCGGAAACTTAAAGGTTGCAAAGAGCAGAAAGGATTACAGCGGCACCGGCTATGTCACGAACTTCAACCAGGCTGCCGCAAACAGGCTTTCCCTGCCCGTTGAGATACCCTATTCACAGTATTACACCATAACCGTGCGGGCTGCAGCCGATCAGCAGAAGATCAATTATCTTACGGTAAACGGCGCAAATACCTGCGAGATCGCCTGTGACGGCAATACCTCAAAGCAGTTCACGGATTACACATTCTATTCGGTCTATCTTGAGGCCGGTACGGTGGAGCTTGGGATAAAAGAGTCCTGGGGCTGGTTCGATCTTGACAGCATAACCATCGAGAACGGAGGCGGAGTGGATTCTTCTGTATATAACGGGGTATCGTCAAAGCTTGCAAACCCCAATGCAAATGATGACGCGGTAAAGCTTATGGAGTATCTTGTGAGCGTTTATGGCAATTACACGCTTTCGGGGCAGTATTGCGCGCATAACACGGATACGGAGATAAAGGGCATTTACAATGCGACAGGCAAATACCCTGCGGTCCGCGGGTTTGATATGATCTTTATTTCGCCAAACTCCGGCTACAGTAATATGGGCGAGATCACACAGTGCATGAATTGGGCAAGAAAAGGCGGTATCGTCTCCTTCTCATGGCACTGGCACGGTCCTGTCGGAGCGCATGATTTCTATACAAAGGGAACTGATTTCAGGATCCCCAAGGCGCGCACAGAGAAGGATCTTTCTCTTGTGAGCGGTGCTGATCTCAAGACCATGTACGAAAACGGCGAGCTGAACGAGGCCCAGTACAGGCTGCTGTATGACATTGATGTTGTTGCTTTCCAGCTTAAGCGGCTGCGCGACAATGGGATCGCTGTTCTCTGGCGCCCGCTTCATGAGGCGAGCGGCGGCTGGTTCTGGTGGGGAGCTTCGGGAGCCGACGACTACAAGTGGCTCTGGAAGCTGATGTTCAACCGCATGACCTATGTCCATGAGCTCAACAACCTCATCTGGGTATGGAACGCACAGGACAAGGACTGGTATCCGGGTGATGAATATGTTGACATAGTCGGCGAGGATATTTATGCCGATGCCTATGACTACAGCGCGCAGACCACAAAATTCATGTCCGTGCTCAAATATCCCGATACGCCGAAGCTTACGGCACTTTCCGAGAACGGCGTCATCATGGATCCGGATATCTGTGCAAGAGACAATGTATGGTGGCTGTGGTTCAACGTATGGAACGGAGATTTTCTCTTCGAAGGCACAAAGACAAACCAGAAGTACACTTCTGACGAAATGCTGAAAAAATGCTATAATTCCGAATACGTGATAACGCTTGACGAACTGCCCTGGAACAAGGATAAATAAAAATCCCGCAACAACCGGACAAAAGATTTTCTTTTGCCCGGGAAGTTGTTTTTTGGCAGACCGGGAGTACATATATCATCGCAAAAAAAGTGCGGGGAGCAGCATGGAGGTTAAAAAGATGAAACACAGGTTGACGGCGGCATTAATGGGGATTTTCGCAGTGCTGCTGCTGTTCGGATGTGGAAACAAGACAACGGTAACTCCTACCGGGAAGCCTTCGGACATTTCACCGTCCGGCAGTGTGACAGATACACCGGCTACACCGACACCTGACGGGGAAGCTGTTGCAACTCCGACAGACGCGCCCGATCTTTCAAAGTATATCACCAAGCACAGCCGTGTCTCGGTGCACGATCCCTCCGTTGAGTACGATAACGGAAAATATTATATTTTCGGCTCGCATCTTGCCGCAGCGGTATCCGAAGACCTTGCAAGCTGGAAGTATATCCAGAGCAGCAATAAAGGGTACTCGAAGAGCAACAAGCTTTTCAACACCTACGACAAGGTGTTCGCGGAGCCCGGCAAATATGTGGGCGGCACGGACCAGCTCTGGGCGCCTGATGTTATCTACAACAAGGCAATGGGCAAATACTGCATGTACATGAGCGTTAGCGGGACGACAACCACTTCCTGCATAGCCCTTGCGGTTGCAGACAGTATCGAAGGCCCGTACGAGTATGTCGATACCGTCATCTACTCCGGCTTTACCGCAGAAACCGTCGGAATGACCGATGTTTTCGAGGTTCTCGGGATCAAGAGCCTTTCGGAGACAAAGTATGATTTTGACGGCAGGTCCAGCAATGCGAATTATCCGAACTGCATCGATCCGACCGTTTTCTACGGTGCTGACGGGAAGCTCTATATGGTCTACGGTTCAATGTCCGGCGGTATCTTCATGGTGCTGCTTGACGAAAAGACGGGGCGTCTTGACAGGACATATAAATACACGGATCCGAAAGACGATCCATACTTTGGCGTAAGGATAGCCGCCGGCCAGCGCAAGACCGGCGAGGGCTCGTTTATCATGTATGATGATGAGAGCGGTTACTACTATCTTTTCGTGACCTACGGCTACTTAAATGCCCACTGTGGCTACCAGATCCGCGAATTCAGGTCAAAGGATGTGTTCGGGCCGTACCTTGACGCTGCGGGACAGCCCGCGACCGTTGAGCCCGGCGGCACAAACGTTGACAGGGGCATCAAGATGTTCGGCGATTACGACTTGACCTGTCTGTCAAAGGCCTATGTTTCACCCGGCCACAATTCGGCTGTCAAAACACCCGACGGAGGCTATTTCCTGATATATCACCAGCGCTTTGACAATTCCGGTGAGATGCATCAGGTAAGGGTCCACAGGATGATAAAGAATTCAGAAGGATGGCTTACAGCTCTTCCCTACGAATACAGCGGCGAAGAGGAGCTTAAGGAAAACATCCCCGCAAAAGAGGTGGAAGGCTTCTACGAGTTTATTGACCACGGCATAGAGGTTCAGACAGCAGCAACTCCGATCTACCGTCCTAAAGTCCTTCTCCTTTACGAAAACGGAACTGTCAGCCGTTTACAGGCAGGCGATATCAGCGGGACATGGTCCTATGAGGGCGATAACGGTCTTATCAGGATCGAGATAGACGGTGTGACTTTCCACGGCACACTTGCCCGTCAGCTGACCGAGGACGGAAAAAGGGAAACGATAGTATTTTCCGCCGTTGCAGACAATAACCATGTTGTATGGGGAAGCCGCCTTGAAAAGTACGACGCCGTGACGGCTGTTAAGAGAGACGCGGATATTGCGAAAAAGTTCCTGATCCCCTCGACGACCAAGGAATCGATAACTTTTGAGAAGTGGGGGGATTTTGCGTCATCTTATACATGGCAGAGCAGTGATACCTCTGTCATCGAAAATGACGGGACTCTCCACAGGCCGCTCAAGGATACCGAGGTTGAGATTACGGTAACGGTAACAAACGGTACGGCTGTTGAAAAGGTTTCGAAGACCGTCAAGGTAGAAGGCGGCCTTGAGCCGAACTCTGCGCGCGAAGACGGCGTAGTGGCGATCTACAGCTTTAACCCCGGCGAGGAACTTAAGGATTCTTCCGGAAACGGATATGATCTTACAAACTTCGGCGTAACCTTTGAAAACGGCATTGCGGTGTTTGACGGAAAGTCGTATCTGCAGTTTCCTGCTGCGGTGACACGGAGCGAGATACAGTCAGTTATCATAAGATTTGCCGTGGATGACTGTGCATCCGAGAACCCGATCCTTACCATATCCGATGATGCATCGCATTATTTCAGGTTCTTTGTGGACGGGGAAGGCAGGATAAACGGCGTTGCAAAGGCAGCGCACATAAGCGGAACACAGAAGACTTATCCGATAACCGGAACCGGCGAATGGCAGCGGTTTGGCTTTAACAACGGCGGAACCGACAAGATCGACAGTTACACCGGCGGTTCAATAGCGGCTCTTAACGGTGACAGGGCATGGAGAGGCGAGACTTTCAAGGGTTTCATCGGCTTCGATATTGAGGGCCTTTGCAATTACATCGGCAGGGATGCCGCAGGCGGCGCATTCATGCGCGGAAAGATAGACGAGATCATCTTCTACAACACATACATAGGCGAAACGGGCTTAAAGACCTGTTTCGAAGATCAGTAAACGATCATCCGGAACACACATCCCGACAGCTTAAAACAGAAGAAAGCGGGATATGATACCGCATACACAGGAAGGGGTACATCATGACACTTAAAGGACGTTCATTTCTGACACTCAAAGACTTTACACCCGAAGAGATCGGATATCTCCTTGATCTTGCGGCAGACCTCAAAGCAAAGAAAAAGAAGGGGATAACCGGCGAGAGCTTAAAGGGCAAGAACATCGCCCTGATCTTTGAAAAACCCAGCACCCGTACGCGCTGCTCCTTTACGATAGGCGCAAGGGACGAAGGCGGATTCCCCGAGTACCTAAGCGACAGGGACATACAGCTTGGCCACAAGGAAAGCATTGAAGATACCGCAAGAGTCCTCGGGCGCATGTTTGACGGTATCGAATTCCGCGGTTTCAAGCAGGAGACCGTAGAGAAGCTTGCTAAATACAGCGGTGTGCCGGTATGGAACGGCCTTACCGACGAGTATCATCCCACGCAGATCCTTGCGGATTTCCTTACCATCCGCGAGCAGTTCGGTCACTTAAAGGGCATCAAGCTTGTATTTGTGGGCGACGGACGCAACAACATGGCGAACAGTCTTATGATCGGCTCCGCAAAAATGGGGCTTGACTTTACGATACTTGCGCCGAAAGCCCTCTGGCCCGCTGAAAGTCTTGTTGAGCTTTGCAAGGGATATGCTGCCGAAACAGGCGCAAAGATCAATGTTACAGACGACCTTGATGCCGTTAAGGGCGCTGATGCGCTCTATACCGACGTTTGGTGCTCCATGGGCGAGGAAGACAAGGCAGCGGAGCGTATCGCCCTTCTTTCACCGTACCAGGTAAACGAGGAGCTGTTTGCGCGCACAGGCAACGAGAAGTGCATCCTCCTTCACTGCCTGCCCGCGGTTAAGGGCAAAGAGGTTACATACGAGACATTCGAAAAGCGTGCGGAAGTAGTCTTTGACGAGGCTGAGAACCGCATGCATACGATAAAGGCCGTTATGGTGGCCACGCTCGGGAACATCTGAGTTCATATGGACAGTTCACTTGAGTGAACTGAACATCTGAAAAACTTTCCACTTGAGTGGAAAGTTTTTCGGAAAACAGTCTATCTGAATAGACAATAGAAAGGCTTTGCAATGGATAATGTAGTTTTATGCGGCAGCAGCGCATACGAGAAGAAATATTATCTGAACCCGGATTATGAGGGGCTCCCAAGAGAGGTCAAAAAGGATCTTAAGATGATCTGCGTATCGTACACGGAAGAGATCGGCGGAATCTTTACAATGGAGTACAGGCCTGACGGCAGGCTGATCCTTAAAGTTGAGAGCAGAGACGGGGATTTTGACTTTGATGAGATCGGAAGCGACCTCAAGATCAAGCAGATAAGGACGAAATATGGCGAGCTTATGGAAGCTCTCGAGCTGTATCACAAGATAATCATCGAAGCAAAGAAGGACAGCTGAACGGAGGGAATGCTTTTTCCTATGGGAACGAACAGCGGGAGCTCCAACAAGGGCTCTGTCAACATCGGAAAAGTGAAGATCGAAGGGTTTACGGCCCTTGGACCTATGGCGGGTGTAACAGACCCGCCTTTTCGACTTTTATGTAAAGAGCAGGGGGTGTCGCTGCTTTACACCGAGATGGTGAGCGCAAAGGGCATACATTACAACAACAAAAACACGAAAGACCTTCTGTTTACCGAACCGGAGGAAAGCCCGGTTGCGCTGCAGCTTTTCGGAAGCGAGCCGGAAATAATGGCGGAAACCGCAAAACGTATAGAGGAGCTGCCTTTCGACATCCTTGACATCAACATGGGGTGTCCCGTGCCGAAGATAGTGAACAACGGTGAAGGCTCTGCACTGATGAAGGATCCCGCGCTTATCGGACGTATTGTGGAGGCGGTTTCAAAGGCAACGGTAAAGCCTGTTACCGTGAAGCTGCGAAAGGGATTTGCCGCCGACATCGAGAATGCTGCGGAATGCGCATATATCGCGCAGGAATCCGGGGCAGTGGCTGTCGCCGTCCACGGCCGTACAAGAGAGCAGTATTACAGCGGAAAAGCCGACTGGGACTGCATAAAACGCGTAAAAGAGAGGGTTTCCGTTCCTGTGATAGGGAACGGAGATGTAAGATCCTTTGAAGATGCCGCAAAGATGCTTTATCTTACAGGCTGCGACATGGTAATGATAGGACGCGGAGCGGAAGGAAACCCGTGGGTATTTGCGGAGATCAACGCGTTTGCGGAGTGCTTTGAGAGTACGGATGCTGTACGCGAGGCCGGAAGACGGCTTGCAGCGGGCGAAAGCCTGGGATCGATAATCGGGCGCGACCCGAATGAGATATACAGGAAGCCTTCATGGGAAACGGTTCGCACCATGATAATGCGTCATGCAAAGGAGTTATGCAAGTTCAAGGGCGAGGACAGGGCCATCCCCGAGATGAGAAGGCATGTCTGCAGCTATACCGCAGGTTTCCCCGGATCTGCAAAGCTCCGTGCAAAAGTGAGCTGTGTTACAACGTTAAGTGAGCTTAACGAAATATTGCCCGTATTTTTTTAAAAATATGCTTGCACTTTTGAATTGTAAGTAGTATTATACGTAGAAAAGACAAATGTGTTTCGTGGAAAGACATTTCACGGACTGCCAAAGGGCAGGAAACATGTGAAACGGAGGCTATTTATGGATAAGAAGTTAAGAGTAGGCGTTCTTGGCGCCACAGGCATGGTTGGACAGCGTTTTGTATCGCTCCTTGAGAACCATCCCTGGTACGAGGTCGTTACGGTGGCAGCAAGCCCCCGTTCAGCAGGCAAGAGCTATGAAGAGGCTGTGGGCAGCCGCTGGAAGCTTGACAACGCTATGCCTGAAAACGTTAAGAACCTTATCGTAAAGAATGTTAATGATGTTGAAGAGATCGCAAATGATGTTGATTTCGTATTCAGCGCGGTGGATATGACAAAAGAAGAGATCAGAGCCATCGAAGAAGCTTATGCAAAGGCTGAAACACCTGTTGTTTCCAACAACAGCGCGCACCGCTGGACTCCCGATGTTCCCATGGTCGTTCCGGAACTCAACCCCGAGCACATGGAGATCATCCCGTTCCAGAAGAAGCGCCTCGGAACAACAAGAGGTTTTGTAGCTGTTAAGCCCAACTGCTCTATCCAGACCTACACACCCATGCTCCACCCGCTCCGCGATTTTGGCATAAAGACCGTTGTTGCCTGCACTTATCAGGCTATTTCCGGTGCCGGCAAGACCTTTAAGGACTGGCCCGAGATGGTTGACAACATCATCCCCTACATCGGCGGCGAAGAAGAGAAGAGCGAGCAGGAGCCGCTTAAGATCTGGGGAAGGATCGAGAACGGCGTGATCGTAAAGGCTGAGGCTCCCATAATCACCACACAGTGTATCCGCGTGCCTGTTACAAACGGCCACACGGCTGCGGTTTTCGTAGATTTCGAGAAGAAGCCTTCGAAGGAAGAGATACTTGAAAGATGGGCAAACTTTAAGAGCGTTCCCCAGGAGCTTGAGCTTCCGAGCGCTCCCAAGCAGTTCATCCACTATTTTGAAGAGGACAACCGTCCGCAGATCGCGCTTGACCGCAACTGTGAGAACGGTATGGCAGTATGTGCCGGCCGTCTGCGTGAGGACAGGGTCTACGACTGGAAGTTCATCGGCATGTCCCACAACACCTTAAGAGGTGCAGCCGGCGGTGCAGTTCTTTCGGCAGAACTACTTACCGCACAGGGGTATATCAAGGCTAAATAAACCGGAACACGGCCTGATCCGGTCATATACCGCAAGATGCCGTGAAGATGCCGCAGGAGGCCAAGATGCAGCTTGGAACAGAAGGAAAGCTTGCCGTAACAACGCTCTGTTATGTTGAAAAAGACGGTAAATATCTGATGCTTCACAGGGTAAAGAAGAAGCATGACATCAATAAAGACAAGTATATCGGGATAGGCGGGCATGTTGAAGACGGCGAGAGCCCGTTGGAATGTATAAAGCGCGAGGCCAAAGAGGAGACCGGCCTGACACTCCGGGATCCTAAGCTCCGCGGGATAATCACTTTCCTCATAGACGACCTCTATGAGCTGACTTTCCTGTACACCTGTTCCGATTTTACCGGAGAAGTTGGCGAGTGCAGCGAGGGAACGCTTGAATGGATAGAAAAGCCCCGGGTTACGCAGCTTCCCATATGGGAAGGCGACAGGCTCATGTTTGAGCTGCTCGATACAAGGCAGGATGTATTTTCGCTGAAACTCACATATGTAAAGGATGTCCTGACCGATGCGGTCGCGGATTGAAAAAAATGAGTCACCGGGAAACGACTCCACTGACTCACGGCGATCCAAAAAGAATTGTGAAAAACCATAATATGTGGTATTCTGAATGCAGACGTGTTCTAAACGCCTGCATTCGTTTTTTCAGGAGAAAAGTTATGGGTAAGTTTGTTGCAAGGATCATGCCTGATTATGAGTTCTCACAGGCAAGGATGGAGCTTCTCGGCGCACATTGGGAAGAGTTGAAAAAAGAGATCATGGAAACCGATATTGGTACAGAGATGGTGATGTACCGCTTCACCTTTGCGGTTTATGTACTCGAAGCGGAAACAAGGGACAGGTGCAGGGAGATACTGTCGCAAGCCTTTGCAAACGTGTTCCCGGGTGAGTCCGCGCCGGATATCGTTATAATGCCCTACGACGGGGAAGAGGAGATCAATACGATGCTCCGCCAGGTACTTACGCAGTATTACGGCGTGCCGGCATACCAGCACCTTGTGGAGGAGATTGCAGAGAGCATTCCGGAGCTTGAAAAGAATAACGCGAAAAATGTGCTTTTACATCAGAATTATCTGTTTGCCGTTGACAGAGGCTGCGGTTTTACCACACTTTTGTCTTCGCTCGGCGACATACTTCATAGATTCAGGATATATCCGGAAGATGAATATGGCAGCAGGACGCATTATACGGAGATGGCCGTGGGCAAGGAAACCTCCAATGCCTGCGGGACGGTCGATGACGCGATAGATTTTCTCAGGAATCATGAAGATGCGAGGGAATATAACATCGCAGCTTTTGATATCTCGTATTTTCTAGAAGGGAACAGGAAGAACGACCTCAGGAGCTTTATAAAACAGCTTGAAGCGTATCAGGGCGACTATGTATTTGCGTTCAGGATACCGTTCCTTGAGAAAAAGGCGCTTGACGAGATAACAGACATCCTGTCGGATACGATGCTCTTAAAGGTCGTTGCGGTCCCGCCGATACACGATACCGTAGTCATGGAGGGTATCTGGAACGTAATCAACGAGAGCAGATATACGCCCGAAACAAGCATCCAGGAGGTGGCACTCGACAAAATACACCTTGAGAAGATGGATGGCCGCTTTTACGGCTTTAAGAGCGCTGAAAAGGTCGCATATGAGATAATACTCGGAAAAACAAGGTTTGATGCGAGGACTCTTGCGGCGGGAGAAGAGGTTAAGGACGCCGTTATCCATGGGTCGGACGTGGAAGGGCTTGTGGACAGGAAAAAACAGAAAGCCACGGGATATGCGGCTCTTGAAGAGCTTATAGGCATGGAGAAGATCACGGAGCGCATCCGTGAGATAATCGCACAGGTAAAGGTTGCGATCACTAACGAAAAGCTTGACAGGCCGTCGATACACATGCGCTTTACGGGCGCACCGGGAACCGGAAAGACTACGGTTGCGAGGATCGTCGGACAGATAATGCGCGAAGAAGGGATACTCAGAAAAGGAGGCTTCTTCGAGTACACGGCCAGAGACCTTATAGCAGAGTATGTCGGCCAGACAGCGGTAAAGACTGCGACTATCTGCCGCGATTCCTACGGTTCCGTTCTTTTCATAGATGAGGCGTACGCACTTTATGACGGGGAAAAGCAGTCCAACGATTACGGCAAGGAGGCGATCACGACGCTTGTTGCCGAAATGGAGAATCACAGGGACGACATGCTGATAGTTATGGCCGGTTATACGGACGAGATGGATACCCTGATGAAGGCAAATCCCGGCCTGCGCAGCCGTATGCCGCTCCTCATAGATTTCCCGAATTATACGAAGGAACAGCTTTTTGAGATCTTTATGCTGATGGTGAGAAAGCATTTTGACTATACACCCGAGCTTGAGGCCGAGGCAAAACGCTTCTTTGATGAGCTTTCCGACGGGTATATGGCATCAAAGGAATTTGCTAATGCGAGATTTGTCAGGAACCTTTACGAGAGGACCTGGTCGAAAGCCGCACTCCGCGCATCTCTTGCCGGGAAGACCGATTTTGTCATCACAAAAGAAGACTTCATTGCGGCAAGCGGTGACAAGGAATTCAGCGAAAAGCTTGAAACAAAGCATAAACTGGGCTTCTGACGACATCGGGCAGTGTGTCCGGTACAAGGAACGAAGACTTCCGGAGTATTAATATTTATGTATTTCGGAGTATTAATATTTATGTATTTAGCTTGAATTATAAAATTTTATGTAATATAATGTTTTTATGCATAAAATTTCATTTATATCGTAAAAATCGACTGAGATGATCAATACCTCCGTTGCGGATTCGCTGCGGATCATCGACATAATCCGGGGGATCGTTCAAAGGATGAGGACAGGATGAATTTTAACCAGCTGAGATATGTTATAGAGACGGCAGCCTCGGAATCGATGAGGGAAGCCGCAACAAAACTGTATGTTTCGCAGCCTGCGTTGTCGGTGAGCATACGCGAGCTGGAGGAAGAGCTCGGGATCCGCATATTTGAGCGTAATAACAAGGGGATCGTGCTGACATCCGAAGGAAGCGAGTTCCTGACATATGCCAAAAAAGCCGTTAGCCAGTACGAGATAATAGAGGACAAATACCTGAACAGCGGGCGGAACACCGAATCCTTTTCCGTATCGACCCAGCATTACAATTTTGCGATAAGATCCTTCACAAATGTGATCAAACGCTTTGACCTTCCAAGATACAGCTTCAGCATACACGAGACCAAGACAAACAAGGTCCTGCAGCATGTCCGCGATCTTAAAAGCGAGGTAGGGATAGTTTCGTATTCCGGCGCCAATGAAAAGATCATCAAAAAGCTGTTCCGGGAATACGGGCTTGAGTTTGTACCGCTCATGCAGCGGGAGACCTACGCTTATTTCTGGAAGGATCACAAGTACGCGGGATGTTCCGAGATCTCGATAGACGAGCTTAAAGATTATCCGTGCATAATGTTCGATCAAAGCGAACAGGGCTCGTTTTATCTGAACGAGGAGGCAATGGCCGATCACGTATTTGATAAGGCGATAAAATCCGATGACAGGGCGACTACGATGGAGATGATCGCCGAGCTCGGCGGATATTCGATAGGTTCGGGAATGCTTGCAAAGGATGATGCGGTGCTCAAAGGAATGGTGTCCGTAAAGCTGAAAGAGGAAGATCCGCTGATAATAGGCTATATCACGCGGAAAAACGGCAGACTCTCCAGATACGGAGAAGCCTATATAGAAGAATTGCTTAAATACAGGGAGATCCGGAGCTGAAAAAGCTCCGGTTTTTTTGCGATAAACGAAGACCTGCGATGCAATAACCGCAGGTTATCATGGACGATAATAACAGTGTAATTTACACATCGGGCACGCAGTGATAACATTAACCCCAACAAAAAAAAGAAAGGAAACACGTTATGAGAAACATCAGTCTTTCAACAAACATGTGTATGCATCGAATGCTTTACTCCCGGACATATGAATGGCAGGGTGCGGGCTGTTGTTGCCGTGCACGCGTATAAGATCATACCATGATGCCATTGGTCCGGGAGAACAGATGCTCCGGGGTTTTTTTTATATCTTTCATACAAAAAATACAGCACCGAAGTTGCAATAAAGACAGACAAAGGAGACAACGATATGAGCAATACAGCAAATGCATGCAGCCTTGAAGCGCACAGAGAAAACACTGAAACAAAGAGATTCGGACTTCCTGAGGAGCTTGCCGACAAGCTTGCGGCCGAAAGAGGCGTAAGGGTGAGACCGAACGAGACTATCGACGAGATCGATGAAAGAGGCGTTTTTGTAAGACAGCCGAACACCTTTATAACACCCTTCGGCGACAAGGAAGGACAGTTTAAGGCCGAGGCCGGACGGTACAAGATATTCTGGGCACACGGCTGCCACTGGTCCAACCGTCCCGTGATCGTAAGAGATATCCTCGGACTCGAGGACGTGATCGATGACATCGCAACGACAGGCACCGGCAAATACGGCCACGGCTTCGTTGACCAGAAGGATTATCAGGATCCTTCGACCGGCGCTTATTTCCTTTCGGAATTCTACGAAAATGCAAAACCCGGGTTTACGGGACGCGCAACAACACCCACCCTTGTGGATGTGATCGAAAAAAAAGCCGTAAACAACGATTATCACAGGCTTTCAAACTACATTGAGGTGCAGTTCAGGAAGTTCCAGAAAACAGACATAGATCTCTATCCGAAGGAATACAGGAAAGAGATAGACGAGTTCAACGACTGGCTGTTCCCTACCGTAAACAACGGACATTACAGGATGCATTTCTGCCTCTCGTGGGCAGCATATGACGAAGGCTACAACGACTTTTTTGATGCCCTTGAAAAGCTTGACAAACGTCTTGAGACCAACCGCTTTCTTTTCGGCGACTATATCACCGATTCGGACGTAAGGCTTTATGTAACGCTTGTAAGGTGGGAAACATCCTATTACCACAACATCGGGCCGATGAAGAAGAGGATTACCGAATACAAGAATATCTGGGGTTATGTGAAGGATCTTTATGCAATCCCCGAGTTTAAGAAATACACCTTCTTTGAATTCCCGAAGAACGAGTTCAAGGGACACAGAGGCTGGAACGGTTCCTTCAGGGAAAGGATCGCTTCGCAGGTTCCCTATGATGAGATATGGAAAGCGGACGGCTCAAGAAAGCTTGTCTCATCAGATCCGGAGAATGTTTACCTTCATACGGATATCTCGCCAGAGGATTACCAGAGCGAGATTTCCTACTCAAAGTGGAATAACGCATCCTGGGAAGACAGACAGCCGAGAAACGTTTCAATATCCGTCGACCCTTCGATCAACCCGTTAAAGGGACTGCTTAAGAATAAGAAAAACTGAAAGACAACCAAACGAAAAGAGGAAAAAACCATGAAAAAAAGGATCAAACATATATCACTTCTGACTGTAGTGACCATTCTTCTGATGACGGTGCTCGCGGGCTGCGGCAAGACAGAGGGCAGCAAGAAAGTCATAAAGATCGAGACCAGAGGCTCGCCCGCGCCGTTCCTCTACACTGTGGATGATGCAAAGGATGCGGTCTATACGACAAAAGACGGAGTACATCTTGCAGGCTATGATGTTGCCGTGCTTGTTGAGCTTTTCAGCCTGCCGGCATTTGCGGAGTATGAGCTTGAGCTCACGGTAAGCTCAAATGCCCTTGTGGATGCGCAGCAGGGCGTTATAGACGCGACTATTAACAACTGGAGCTACAACGCGGAGAGAGCGGAATCCTACCTGTTCTCGTTCCCTTATACAAAATCCCGTTATACCATAACTTCAAAGGCCGGGACATCCATCAATTCCTTCGAAGAGCTTGCAAATTCCGGGCTTATCATCTACGGCGGAGCAGGCGGAAATACCACAAACGCGATCGAGCGCTGGAATGACAAGAGGACGGAGGGCCAGTCGAAGATCAATCTTCAGTATACTTCAGTTGATATCACCGTTCAGCTCCAGGAAGCGATAGAGGGGAAAGTGGCGCTGATACATGACCAGCCTGTTATCCTGAAATATAAAAACGCATATCCGACACAGTTCGAAAGCCTCAACATTACCGTTCTTTCGGACAATGAGACGGCTACCAACATCACCGCAAACAATACCTCGCACATCCTGTTCGGGAAGACGGGGACACATTCGAAGGAGTATCAGAAGCTTATCTCGGAGGGGATCAAGACACTGTTTGAAAGCGGAAAGCTTGAAGAACTCGGGAAAAAGTGGGTGGCAGAAGCACTCGGTGACAGCTCGGTTACCGTACTTCCGCTCGCATCTGATCTTATCTACCTCAACTAAATCACAAGGTTTTGAACCGGGGAAACATCATGGAGACTAAATTTTCGGATTATTTCAGCTTCAAACTCGTCTGGCAGAGGATGCCGGAGCTTATAAAGAAAATACCGATAACACTTGAACTTGCGGGGCTTGCATTCCTTGTATCGCTTTTTGTCGGTCTGCTGCTTGCGGTTGCAAGATATAAAAAGATCAAGGTGCTTGGCGCGGTAGCGACAGGATTCCTTTCGATCGTCAGGGGAACACCGATGCTGATACAGCTGTATGTGGCATATTACGGCATTCCTGCCGTCTTAAGGATATTTAATTCGCTCGGTGCAAACATAGATGTAAATATCATTCCGAAGATCGTTTATGCCTTCATAGCGCTGGGGCTCTACCAGTCGGCATTTACAAGCGAGACCATAAGGGCGGCGCTTGAATCGGTTGACAAAGGCGAGATAGAGGCGGCCTACGCAATGGGGATGACCTACGGGCAGATCCTTAAGCGCATCATCATCCCGGAGGCGCTTGAAAATGCGCTTCCGGGGATAGATAACTCGATAATCGGCCTGATCAAAGGGACTTCCCTGGCATCGACATGCGGAATAATCGAGATCACCTATCAGAACCAGATCCTTGCGGGGAGAGATTACAGATATCTTGAGGGGTATGTGGCTCTCGCGATAATCTACTGGGCGATAACCATTATCCTTGAAAGGATATTCAAGGTTGTGGAAAAACGTGTGAGAGTACCTGACAAGCCGGCGGATGCGACCGCTGCGGGGCTTTCGGCACAGCAGCCGGGAATTTCGGTATCAAGGGCGTAAATGACATGGAGGTACGTAACGTATGAGTATCCTGAAGATCAAAAACCTTCACAAACGGTTTCAGAACAATGTTGTGCTCGACGGGATAGACCTTGAGGTGAACAAAGGGGATATAATCGGGATCGTAGGGCCTTCCGGGACAGGAAAATCAACGCTCCTGCGTTCCATAAACCTCCTCGAAAAGCCCGAGGAAGGCACGATCTCCCTGGATGATATCACCGTGGAACTTCCGCTTCGGGGCGGTAACAGGAAAAATATAACGGAGCTTAGAAAACGCACGGGCATGGTGTTCCAGAAGTTTTACCTGTTTGAGCATAAGACGGCTCTTGAAAATGTGATGGAGGGTCTTGTGACGGTCCGGAAGAAAACAAAAAAAGAGGCTGAAGAGATCGCGTTAAAGGAGCTTGAGAGTGTCGGGCTTCTTGAATGGAAAAACCATTATCCGAAGCATATGTCCGGCGGACAGCAGCAAAGAGTTGCCATTGCGAGAACGCTTGCCATGAAGCCTGATATCATCTTTCTTGACGAGCCTACTTCGGCGCTTGATCCCGAGCTTGTGACAGAGGTGCTCGGCACGATAAAAAAGATAGCCGACGAGGGCTACACCATGCTCCTTGTATCACACGAAATGGATTTTATCCGGAAGATATCGAACAGGGTGCTGTTCCTTGATGGCGGAAAGATCATAGAGGACGGCACACCCGCGGAAGTTTTTGAACATCCGAAGACAGAGCGTGCAAGGGAGTTCTTTAAGAAGATGAACACCTTAAGGGAACCGGATTACTATATCTGACGGGGACTTTGGAGAAAGAGATGAGTCTTGAATTTACTAACGATCCAAACCGCATAGAGGCCGGGGAACTTGCTTCCCTGTATGACGGCAGGGAAGACATTTTAAGCCTGTTTTCAAAAAGCATGCATAAAATGTTCGTGCTTGACGGAAAAAGGCTTGCCGGGGCGGTAAGAGTCATCAGCGAGGGCGTTGAGACGGCGCTGCTTGTGGACCTTAAAGCGTTTCCGGAATACGGAAGCGATGTCCGCCTGCAATTGCTCGGAGAGATCGAAAAAGAGCTGTCGGACCGCAGGGTGATGGCCTTTGGAAGCAGGGAAGATCTTGAAGTATACGAAGATGCCGGCTATGGCAGGTGTAAGAATGCATGGACACTTTTCAGGGAAGGCTTTGACGAGGCAGACTACCTTCCGTGGGGATTCCGTTTTGAGAACGATTTTTTTCCGCTCAAACGGAAAAAACGGAGCGGAGGAACGGAGGCTTCGGATGATGCACATGTTCCGGGCGGAAAAAAAGGCATAACATATTCTGAAGGACTCGGCCGTGCAAGCTTTGAAGAAGTGAATTCGATACTTACCGAAGCATTTTTCGGAAGGCCGCATGATGTCTTCAAAACCGAAAAGGCATTTACAAACAGCAGTTACGTGGTCTCGGCTTTTGACAAAGATAAGCCTGTGGGCGTCGCAAGGGCCGTATCGGACGGAAAAGACTATGCTACGATCCTGAATGTTGCGGTCCTTCCGGAATATCAGGGGATGGCGATAGGAAAAACGCTGGTGCTGCGGCTGAGTTCCGTCATAGATGCAAAAACGGTGGTCCTTAACACGCATGCGGGGGCCGTGGGTTTTTATAACAAGCTTAAGGAATACAGGCGCAACAAGTATGTCTTTGAAAAACACATACCAGGGGAAAGGACGGAAAACCCGCTTCCGCGGAAGGAAGAAACGGGAAAGGAACGGGAGGATCCCGAGTTTACCGCCTTTTTTAGAAGAAATATGATGTTTACGCCAAAGGGGTTCAGATTTCCGGATGAATATTGCTGAAGAAGAGAGACTGTGGTTGAGGGAAAGGAGGATGACAGATGGAATTCGAGACGCTTTGTTTACATGCGGACAACAACAGGAAAGACGAGTGGGGAACATTATCGATGCCCGTGTGCCAGTCCGCCACATTTGTTCACAAAGGCGTTGAGGTGCCGTCGGACTACAGCTATTCAAGGCTCTCAAACCCTACAAGGCGGCATCTTGAAAAGACTGTCGCAGCACTCGAAGGAGGAGCGGATGCTTTTGCTTTCTCTTCAGGCATGACTGCCATAACGGTGGCAATGATGCTCCTTAAGCCCGGCGATCATGTGATAGCCACGGATGACCTTTACGGCGGTGCGCTGAGGCTGTTCAACAATGTGTGCGCCTGTAATGGCATAGACTTTGATTTTACCGACACGTCCGATACCGAGGCCGTAAAGGCGCTCATCAAGCCGAATACCAGGCTCTTTTACGTAGAGACACCTTCAAATCCGCTGATGCAGGTCACGGACATCAGGGAGATCGCAGGGCTTGCGCATGAGGCGGGAGCACTGCTCTATGTGGATAATACGTTCCTGACACCGTATTACCAGAAGCCGCTCTCGCTTGGCGCAGACATTGTGCTCCATTCCGGGACAAAGTACCTTGGGGGACATAACGATACGCTTGCGGGATTTGTGGTAACAAAGACAAAAGAGCTTGCGGACAGGATACTTTACTGTTCAAAGACCATCGGCGGGCAGCTGGCACCGTTTGACGCTTTCCTGATCGAACGCGGGATAAAGACGCTCCCGGTGAGGATGGACAGGATAAGTGAAAATGCCCGGAAGATCGCGGAATATCTTCTGACGGAACCGGCAGTAAAAAAGGTTTATTATGTCGGACTCGAAGGAACAAAGGGGAACGGGATCGTTAAAAGGCAGGCTGCGGGTTTTGGAGGGATGATATCGATAGAGGTTGCCGACGCGGATCTTGCAAAGCAGATACTTGCAAGGGTCAAAGTATTTCAGTATGCGGAATCGCTCGGAGGAGTGGATTCGCTGATAACATACCCCATGCTCCAGACACACGCGGATGTGCCGAAGGAGGAACGGGATGCGCGGGGTATCAACGACAGATTCTTAAGGATATCCGTCGGAATAGAAAACATCAAAGATCTGACAGAAGATCTGAGGCAGGCTATACATGGGGAAGTATGATTTTGACACGATCACGGAAAGACACGGTACAAATTCGATAAAGTATGATTTTGCGGTAAAACGCGGAAAACCGGAGGGAATACTGCCGCTCTGGGTGGCTGATATGGACTTCCCCGCGCCAAAGGAAGTTATCGAAGCTCTTATCAAAAAGGCTGAACACGGGATATTCGGGTATTCTGAACCTTTTGACGGATATTTTGACGTGCTGTCCGCCTGGACAACAAGTCATTTTGGGTGGACTCCCGAACCCGGCAGCATTGTACTGACCTGCGGAGTAGTCTTTGCGATATGCTGCTTCATAGAGGCGCTTACAGCCCCCGGGGATGCCGTGCTTATTAATCCACCTGTCTACTATCCTTTTTACGAAGCGATAGAGGATAACGAAAGGAAGCTCGTATGCAGCGACCTTGTTTATTCCGGCGGGCGTTACGGGCTGGACTTTGAGGATATAGAAAGAAAGATAGTCGAAAACAATGTTAGGCTGTACATCCTCTGCAACCCGCACAATCCTGTGGGGCGCGTTTTCAGTGCGGAGGAGCTTAAAAGACTGCTCACGATCTGCGAAAAACACAATGTATTTGTGGTGTCGGACGAGATCCATGCGGATTTTATCTACAGGGGAAAACTGTTTAACTCGGTTGCGGCGCTTAAGACCGGACGGATAGGATATGCTGTATGTACATCGCCGTCAAAGACCTTTAATCTGGCGGGGCTCCATAATGCCAATATATATATCCCCGACCCCTTTACCAGGGAAAAATTCGTGAATATCCTGAACAGAAAGGGCTATTCACAGTCCAACATCGTGGGGATAGTTGCCTGCGAAGCGGCTTACAGATACGGCGGTGAGTGGCATGAGGAGCTTCTTGGGTATCTTGAAGGGAATCTTTCTTTTCTTCGGGAATTTCTTGAGGAAAACATCCCACGGATAAAACTTGTGGAACCGGAGGGCACCTATCTTGTATGGCTTGACTGCAGGGGACTCGGGCTCTCCGATAATGAACTGAACAGGCTGATTGTTGAAGAAGCAGGGCTCTGGCTCGACCCGGGAAGTATTTTCGGCAGGAGCGGAGAGGGCTTCGAAAGAGTCAATATAGCCTGCCCGAGGTCGATACTCCGGACAGCGCTCGAAAAACTTCGCGATACATTCGGAAAGGGACGATATGGTCAATAAAGAACGCATTCTCGATGAATACAGGACTCTGGTCTCTTTTGATTCGGAATCCTTTCATGAAAAGATGATCGCAGCATATCTTTTCGACAGGCTTACGGAACTGGGTCTTGAAGTGAGCATTGACGGGGCCGGCAGACTGTTATCCGCAGGGGAAGACGCTGCGGGGAACATATATGGTTTTTTGAAGGGAAATGCCAAGGGTGAGCCGGTCATTCTCAGCGCACATATGGATACGGTCGCACCGGGACGCGGGAAAAAACTTGTGCGTCATGACGACGGAAAGATGACATCGGACGGGACGACAGTTCTTGGGGCGGATGATGTTTCCGGGATATGCGTGATACTTGAGACACTTAGCGTGATAAAAGCCAACTGCCTGCCGCATCCGGATATCGAGGTGGTGTTCTTTGCCGCGGAGGAGCCGTATTGCAGGGGATCTTCCGTCTTTGATCATTCGGTGCTTAAGGCAAAGCATGCGTATGTTTTTGATCTTGACGGGGAGATAGGGACCGTTGCGATAAGCGCACCGACGATACTGCAGTTCAGGGCTGAGTTCAAAGGGGTCAGCGCTCATGCGGGCTTTGAACCGGAAAAGGGAATATCTGCAATAGCTGCCGCAGCACAGGCTGTCACAAAGATACGGACAGGAAGGCTGGATGACCATACAACTGCGAATATCGGCCTTTTTAGCGGGGGTACAGGGGTAAATGTCGTTCCCGGAAAGGCAGTTGTGGAAGGCGAGGTCAGGAGCAGCATCGACGAAAGGGCGCAGGAGGTTGCGGATCTTATCGGACAGACATTTAAAGAAGCCGGGAAGGAAGCAGGTACCGAAGTTGTTTTTTCAACACAGAAGATGATAAAAGCGTATAGCATAAGCCCTGATTCGGGGGTGGTAAAACGCTATGAAAAAGCGGTAAAAGAGGCAGGTGTGACGGGCTTTGGGACGGTTTCGACCTTCGGAGGCTCCGATGCAAATCCGCTGAACGAGCACGGAATAGAGGCCGTTGTGGTCTCAAACGCGATGCACAATGTCCATACAACCTCCGAGTATCTGTACGAGGATGAGCTTATACGCTGCACCGGGATCGCGATAAAACTTGCAACGGAAACCTTATAACGGGATATACAAAACGCACGGGGATATACAAAACGTGCGGGGATATATAAAACGCACAGCATGACCGCTGTGCGTTTTAGTTTACTTGTTTTTGTAATAACCGTCAAACAGGAACTTTATGAAGTCGGCTGAGGTTTCCTGTGCCTTCGAGGTTCCGATCACGCCCGCAAAGGGGATATTTCCGTCGTAGATGTACTTTTCGAAGAATTCGATATCTTTAAGATTGACGCCGTATGCCTTCTTTTCAGCAACGCTTAATACCGTGCCGTCGGGGGCTGTTTTAGTTACGCTTGCGTACAGGAGCAGATCGTTGCTCTTAAGCTTTTCAAACAGGTCGGCGTCAAGCACCTCATCAAGAGGGACCATCAGGTCGTTTGTTGCATAACGCTCAAAAACTGCGGAAGGGCTTATGAGCATGTCGAGGTCGCCTGCGAAAACATAGACGGTGAAACGCTGCGTGGAGTTGTAGTCCGAATCAAGAGCATAGCCCGTATCTATCTGCATTGTGGTCTTTCCGTTGTTTAAGCCTTTTGCCTCAAGGTAAGCATCCGACACCGGATTGAAGTTGATGTAGTTGAAATTGCTTACCGCAACGCGCAGCAGCGGCTTTGGCTTCGGTTTTGCGATACTGTAGATAAGGCTTCCGAGGAGCACAAGTCCGAGGAGCACTGCGAGGACTATCTTGAGATAATAGGTCTTAAAATAGTCCCAGCGCTGTTTTCCGTTCATTTCCGCCCATTTTTCGCGGTCGGTCTTTTCGGGGCCGTGGTTGTAGATGGCGGCATCATCATCTAATTTTGCTTTTTTCAGATCCATGGTAAATCCTTGTATAACATGTTTTGGCAAGCGCCTTCAGATCAGGCGCTCTTTCTTACCCAAGGATCGCTTCTACGGTGTGCACTCCGTTGTCTGTAAAGGCCGGAACAGTGTTCCCGTTTGCCGGTTTGCCGTCAACCGTAAGTTCTTTGATACCTGCCTGAACATGGGAAGGATTCTTTACGGTGATCTTGTAGGTTGCGCCGCGGAACTCGCGTGTTACGGTGTAACCGTCCCAGGAAGCGGGGATCGAGGGATCGATCTCTATTCCGTCGTAGTCGGGCTTGATACCGAGAATGTACTGGGAAATAGCCACAAAGTTCCAGGAAGCAGTACCTGTGAGCCAGGAGTTCTTTGCTTCACCGAAACGCTTTGCGTCTTTTCCTGCGACCATCTGCGCATAGCAGTACGGCTCAAGGCGGTGGATCTCGGAGTACTCTTCGGTATATGCGGGTGCGATCCTTGTGTAGTAGTCAAAGGCTTTATCACCGCGTTTCATGACAGCTTCGGCGATCATGATCCAGGCGTTGTTATGGCAGAAGATACCGGCATTTTCCTTGTAACCGCAAGGATATGTGGAAATCTCGCCGTATTCTACGTAGTAGTGTGTAAAGCCGGGGTTATTGAGTACAAGACCGTATTTTGTGCCAAGGTATTTATCGCAGGAATCAAGGGCTTTGAGGGCTTTGCCGTCTTCGAGACCGCATTTTCCGAGGATACAGAAGCCCTGTGATTCAATGAATATCTTGCCTTCTTCGTTTTCTTTGCTTCCGACCTTCCTGCCGAAATCATCATAAGCGCGGAGGAACCATTCGCCGTCGTAGCCGTCCTTCATGATGGCTGTGCGCATCTTTTCCACCTCTGCCATGATGCGGTCTGCTTCAGCGTTGTTTCCGGTCTTACGCATGAGGATAGCATATTCCTCACCGATATACGCAAACATGCCTGCGATCATAACGGATTCGGCAACACGTCCGTCCTTGCTGGTAGTGGTCTGGAAGGATTCGCCGGACTCCGTGGAGAAGCAGTTGAGGTTCAGGCAGTCATTCCAGTCTGCACGGCCGATAAGAGGAAGGCTGTGCGGGCCGAGGTTGTTGATGACATGGTCGACAGAACGCTTTAAGTGGTCCGAAAGCGGAGTTGCGGTCTCGGGCTTGTTGTCGAAAGGTGTCGGAACATCAAGGATCGAGTAATCGCCGGTTTCCTTGATGTATGCAACAACAGCGAGCACGAGCCAGAGCGGGTCATCATTGAAGTTGCCGCCGATCTCGTCGTTGCCCTTCTTTGTAAGGGGCTGGTACTGGTGGTAAGCGCCGCCGTCGGGAAGCTGTGTGGACGCAAGGTCGATTATACGCTCTCTTGCACGGTCCGGGATCTGGTGAACGAAACCGAGGAGATCCTGGTTGGAATCACGGAAGCCCATGCCGCGTCCTATGCCGGATTCAAAGTAGGAAGCACTCCTTGAAAGGTTGAAGGTGACCATACACTGGTACTGATTCCAGATGTTGACCATGCGGTCCGTCTTTTCTTCGGGAGTCTTGCAGCTGTACTTTGAAAGCAGCGTGTTCCAGTAGTCCTTAAGCTCTTCGAGAGCCTTGTCAACAGCCTCTGTTGTGGCGTATCTCTTAAGCATCGCGTAGGCTTTTGTCTTTTCGATGACATTCTCACCGTTTGGAGCGGAATAGGATTGGACAAGAGCACCTGCTGCTATTTCGGAAACGGGCTTCGGCGAAGTGGTATCGCCTTTGTTTGCTTCGCTTAAGGTACCTGTCTGGTAAGCCCATTTCTTATCATGTTCGTTCTCGATATAGCCGAGCACGAAAACAAGCGTCTTTTCCTCGCCGGGAGCAAGCTCGATATCTACGCAGTGCGAAGCGCAGGGTGACCAGCCGTTTGCGACCGAGTTGCCGGATTCTCCGCGTACAACAGCCTCGGGAGCTTCAAAACCGCCATAGGTGCCGATGAAGGCCTCACGATCGGTATCAAAGCCCGAAACGGGAGCATTTACGCCAAAGAATGCATAGTGGTCACGACGTTCTTTGTACTCTGTCTTATGATATATCACCGAGCCTTCAATTTCAACTGCTCCGGTGCTGAAATTTCTCTGAAAGTTTGTTGAATCGTCCTGGGCATTCCAGAGACACCATTCGATAAAGGAAAAAAGACGGATCTTCTTAATCGATTTCGTTTCATTTTTCAGCGTTACTTTGTGAATCTCGGCGTTATCGTTAAGAGGCACAAAATAAGTAACTTCGGCGCTTACTCCGTTCCTTGCGCCTTTGATCTTTGTGTAGCCCATACCGTGGCGGCATTCATAGAAGCTGAGCTCTTTCTTTGCGGGTGCCCAGCCAGGTGACCAGAAATCATCGCCGTCACAGATGTAGTAGTAACGCCCGCCTCCGAGATCAAGGGGCACGTTGTTATAGCGGAAACGCGTGATCCTGCGGAGCTTCGCGTCTCTGTAAAAGCTGTAGCCTCCGGCTGTGTTGGAGATAAGGGAGAAGAAATCGTTTGATCCGAGATAATTGATCCAGGGATAAGGAGTCTTCGGGGAGGTGATGACGTATTCTTTGTCATTGTCGTTAAAGTAACCGAACTGCATGCTGTAAACCGCCTTTCTTGTAGTTTGACGTGGAGTTTTCGTTAATATCCGATACTTGCCGGACGACTTACGAAAACGATTAAGTTTATTATAGAACAGAATTTGAAAAAATGCAACCCAAAACAAAAGGAAATCTTTTCTTTTTTTTGAGTCAGTGGGGTCGTTTATCGGTGACTCATTATTGTATTTGCCTTTTTATGTATTTTTGTGGTATAATATTATACCGAAGTGTGCTCGGAGGTTCAGGATGCAAAATTTAGTCAACTTCATAAAAAATCTGTTGGACAACGGGGACAGAATACCTGAGAAACGCAAAAAGGTCCTGATCGTCCGTTACATAATACTCCTGGTGCTTTATATAACCGCCGTATTGTGTGTTTCGACTGTCTCGCGCTTGAATAAGACTGTGCTTTTCTTCGGAACCGAGGTCAGTGTTTCGATATTTGCGGGCGTTCTGTCTTCCATTGCGAATATTTGCATATTTCTTTTTGTTGTCTTTTTTGGGAAGATCGGCTTTATCACCGCGGTGGTGCTTCTCCTGACCCAGTTCCCGATGCTCATCGTAAATGTTTTTGTTCGTCATAATCCCGGCAACATCCCCGGAATCTTCACATCTGTCTTTACCACTATTGCCGTGATCCTTATGTATACCTCCAACAGACAGTTGAAGCAGTATCAAAAGGATGAAGTCGAAAACCTGATTTCAAGACAGAAATTCTCCCAGCGTCTTTTCGAACAGACGGCGACAGCTCTTGTCAATGCAATAGATGCGAAGGATACCTATTCCCACGGCCACTCGCTCCGTGTTGCCGAGTACTCGGAAAAGATCGCAAGGATGCTCGGAAAGGATGACGAGGAATGCCAGAAGATCTATTACGCGGCTCTTTTGCATGATGTTGGAAAGATCGGCGTTTCGAATGATATCATCAACAAAAAGGGAAGGCTGACGGATGAGGAATTTGCCGAAATGAAGCAGCATCCCGTTATGGGAAACCAGATACTTTCAAGCATCACCGAATATCCGTACTTAAGCATCGGAGCGCATTACCACCATGAAAGATATGACGGCAGGGGATATCCGGAGGGTCTGAAAGGCGAAGATATCCCGGAGATAGCAAGGATAATCTCCGTTGCGGATGCTTATGATGCCATGTCCTCTTCAAGAAGCTACAGGGATGCGATACCCCAGCAGCTTGTGCGCGAAGAGATAGTGAAGGGAGCCGGGACCCAGTTCGATCCGGAATTCGCAAGGATCATGCAGCATCTCATCGACCTTGATACCGAATATACGATGAAAGAAAAGAATAATGTGAACGAGCTTGCGGGAAAGAATACCCTTATCCTTGAGGAACACAGGAGCGATGTTTCCGACGGTATCCTTGTACAGCAGAGCATAACAAGGCTGCATCTTAAGGCTGATGCCGACATAAAGACGGATGATGCCGGAAAGTATGCATCGATCATCCTTTTCGATTCCCTTGACGGACGTGTCCATGATGACAAAACGACAGCCAGGGATCTCAATTATTTCGAATACGGCGAGATATGGTTCGACGGGCACGCTGTGAACGAAGGCGTAAGGGAGATCAGCTCGAGAACAGAGATAAAGAGGAATGCTCCCGCGAAGAAGGATCCGTGTGTATTTGACATAGAGGCCGTAAGGGTCGACGATCATGCGCAGATAAAGATAAACGACGGCTCAAAGGTGACGGAGATAACCGTTGCGCTGCCCGACAGCTCAAGGTATCTGTATATAGCGCTCACCGGCGAAAGGTGCAGCATCAGTGATGTCAGGATAAGCAGGGATGACGAAAACGTTCCGCCGGACTATATTCCGAGGATAGCCGAAAAGATCTCGTACATAGGCGGGAAAGCCGGGAACATTCCGAATGTCCAGATAGACGGACAGAGGACCGCCGCAACAGAGGGAGTACCCATTGACGGCAAGATGAAAGTCGGGTTCCATACAATGAGCCTGCCTACCGCACGCCTTGTATGGCACTGTCCGTATATAGTCATCTTCACGTCCAAGGACGGAAAGGTCAACGGGGAAGACTACAGGGAGTATGCGCTTATACGGCTTGACGGCGAAAACAACATCCAGAATCCGCATGTCGATAACAGGATGATCCTCAACAAGCTTGATGAATTTGCGGGTTGGGATAACTGGAAGGCGGAAAACAAGAAGGGTTACGACTGCGAAGCCGTTATTGTGCGGCAGGGCAGCAGGATAACCACGACAACCGAGAATTTCGGCCTGCAGATCAAGAATATCACCACAGTCCTTGATGATGTTGAGGATCTGTACTTTGCCCTGACAGGCGATCAATGTGCCATTACCGGCATAAACGTGACAAAAACGGGAGACAATGAATAGGAGGCTCTATGGTCCATGTAATTGACGAGGCTAACCGCTGTTTACAGTGCAGGAATCCGAAATGCAGGCAGGAGGGCTGCCCCATCGGAACAAACGTACCCGAGATGATACGTCTCTTCAAAGAGAACAAGATGATGGAAGCAGCTCAGATGCTGTTTGAGAACAATCCGCTCTCTGTCATCTGTTCGCTGGTGTGCAACCACGAAAACCAGTGCGAAGGACATTGCATACGCGGGATAAAGGAAAACCCCGTACACATCTCATCTATCGAGAATTATATATCCGATGCCTGCTTTGAGAGGATAAAACTCGATCCCGCTCCGCCAAACGGCATGAAGGCCGCTGTTATAGGCGCGGGGCCCGCCGGCATCACCATTTCCATTATCCTTGCGCTTAAAGGCTATTCGATAACGGTTTTCGAGACAAGGGACAAGATAGGCGGGATACTGCGCTACGGGATCCCGGAGTTCAGACTTCCGAAGTCTATACTTGACAGGTACTACCGCAAGATGCGTGAACTTGGGATAAAGTTCCGTCCGAACTTTGCGGTTGGCGGTTCCACAAGCATACAGGACCTGCTTAACGACGGCTACAAGTCGGTATTCATCGGCACCGGTGCATGGAGGCCGCGTAAGCTTAACATTCCGGGCGAGACCTTCGGCAACGTTTTTTATGCGATAAACTATCTTAACAATCCCGATGTTTACGAGCTTGGCGAAAGAGTTGCCGTTATAGGTGCGGGGAACGCCGCAATGGATGTGGCAAGGACTGCGATAAGGCACGGCTCGCGCGAAGTTACGGTATATGTACGCGGTGACGAGGTAAATGCGTCAAAGAGTGAGTTTGAATACGCAAAGGTTGACGGTGTGCACTTTGAATACAGAAAAGAAGCTGTACGCATTGAGGACGACGGCCCTGTTTTCTGCGATATAGAGCCTGTTATGGTTGAAGACGGGAAGGTTGAGTTCAGGGTACTTGAAGATACCGCGACACTTGTAAAGGCCGACAGTATCCTTGTCGCGATCTCCCAGGTACCGCAGGACAGGCTTGTGACAAGGGATAAGGAGCTTAAGCTCAACGAAAAAGGGAATCTTGCCACAAATGATGAGGGCGAAACCACCATCCCGGGAGTCTTTGCTTCGGGTGACGTTGTTACGGGCGCAAAGACCGTTGTTGCTGCGGTTGCCGTGTCGAAACGGATAGCCGAAGACATGGACCGCTATATGCGTGGAGTGTGACAGCTGCTTAAAAATGCGGGAAAATACTGCATTTTGGGACATAAAAAACAAGTTCCGAATTTTTTGTGTTTTTGCTTGCCTTTTTTTCCTGCAGTCTGTATAATAACAAAAAAGTTTATCGCAAGGGGTTTTTGAAATGGACGGCGCATATGCTGAGAATTCCGTAAAGGTTGTTAAAAACGGCAAATATACTTTATATAAGGCTCTTATGATACTTGGGGATATTCTGCTCCTCTTTCTTTTCTTTGTATTCGTAAAGGCATTCATCGTGCTCTTGTTTATTGCGGGTATCGTTGCAACGATCATGCTTTTCCCGTACTTAAGCCATCTCGAATACGAAATCATCTATGTCAACGGACAGTTTGATTTCGCAAGGATACTGAACGGCAGCAGCAGAAAGAGGCTTCTGCGCATGGACCTTGACAGCGCGGATGTGCTTGCGCCCGAGAATTCGCATGAGCTCGATTCCTTCAGGAACAATACCAAATACAAGATCAAGAGCTTTGTTTCCGGCAGACCGGAGGCAAAGAATTACGCGATCGCAGGCAAGGACTCCAAGGGTGAGCTCTGTATTGCGTTCTTTGAACCGTCCGAGAAGATGCTCGGACTTGTAAGGAGCAACCCCACCTACCGCAGGAAGCTCAAAGACAACCAGTATTAATAGTGAACATGCATAAAAGGAAGTAAGCGCTTTGCCGGGCTTCCTTTTAGTGTATAAAAAACCTGCCGATAGACTCGGCAGGGAAGCAACAGCAGGAAAGGAAGGTCACACATGGGAACAATCATAGGTGAAGGCATCACATTTGACGACGTGCTCCTTGTTCCGGCATATTCCGAAGTAACTCCGAATATGGTGGATCTGACCACGTACCTCACTTCGAAGATCAAGCTCAATATCCCCCTCATGAGCGCAGGGATGGACACTGTCACGGAGCATCGCATGGCTATCGCGATGGCAAGACAGGGCGGTATCGGAGTGATCCACAAGAACATGAGTATTGATGAACAGGCTGCAGAGGTCGATATGGTCAAGCGTTCGGAAAACGGGGTAATAACCGATCCGTTCTCGCTCGGTCCCGACAACACCCTGAAAGACGCGGACGATCTTATGGCAAAATACCGCATCTCCGGTGTTCCGATCACAGAAGGCAGAAAGCTTATCGGTATCATCACCAACCGTGACCTTAAATTTGAAACGGATTTCAGCAAGAAGATCCGTGAATCCATGACATCCGAGGGGCTTGTTACAGCAAGAGAAGGTGTGACGCTTGAAGAGGCCAAGACCATCCTTGCAAAGGCCCGTAAGGAGAAGCTGCCGATCGTTGATGAAGAAGGCAACCTCAAGGGACTTATAACTATCAAAGATATCGAAAAACAGATAAAATACCCCGCATCCGCAAAGGATGAACAGGGAAGGCTCCTATGTGCCGCTGCTGTCGGCATCACATCGAACGTGCTTGACCGTGTGCAGGGCCTTGTAAACGCAAAAGTAGATGCAATAGTCATCGATACTGCCCACGGGCACTCGGCAAACGTGCTCCGCACCGTAAGAGAGATACGCGACGCATTCCCAGTTCTTTCGATAATCGCCGGAAATGTCGCTACGGGAGAGGCTACAGAGGCACTTATCAAGGCAGGCGTTGACTGTGTCAAGGTCGGTATCGGACCCGGTTCCATCTGCACGACACGCGTTGTTGCAGGTATCGGCGTTCCGCAGATCACAGCTATCATGGAAGCTTCGGCAGTTGCTAAGAAGTACGGTATTCCGATCATCGCCGACGGC
>JAEEGL010130602.1_pt1 | contig 37094 bp, 20 predicted proteins | sample 9134231 | NCBI WGS metagenome assembly JAEEGL01 (sample SAMN16246548, study PRJNA631951) | gut metagenome | biome: gut microbiome; feature: rumen; material: fiber-attached | host: Bos | place: Iran: Karaj | collected 2018-10 | reverse complement strand
GGGGATAACAAGGCAGCTCGTTGGCATAAGCACGTGCGATGGACATAAAGATGGCCATATCTCCATCGCTGATGGTCATGAAACGATGCTTGTCCTGGTTGCGGTCGGGGTGCGGCAACAGCCACAGTGACGACATCATCGCCTTGATCTCCAAGATACTGGAATAGGTATCACGCACGAACACATAATTCCCCACCAACTTCTTGCGCCTGACCGCGGGAGTCCCAAACATGGACGTGCGCTCAACACAGGTAGGAAGGAAATACTCCACTTGGGGTTCACCATGCCGACGCCTCAATGCCGAGAAAGCATCAAACTGCCTTTCAAGGCTGCGGATGCTGTCCTTGGCACTCAAGACATACCATTGCTTGGTTTCTGCCTCTTTAATCATTATCTGGAAAACAAAACCATGATAAGAAACACGTAATCCCTTATCACACAACAAATTAAAGTCAAATTTATAACCTACTTGGGAAAATTTGACGCATTTTCCAATCTTTTTTCTCGCCCTGTGCTTGTCACAACACGCAGCAGGACTAATCGCAACAAAGGTAACAACAGTCAGCGAGATGGCAAAATATTTTTAACATTATTTTCCCAAGTTGACGTGTGCCATCTATCTGACAGAAACCTTACTCTATTGAATTCCAATGAATTAACCACAAGAGAGACCGCACCAGGAACTGTCCTGATGCGGTCTCTCTTGTATGTTAGCCCACGAGTGTGAGCTTGTTTTCTATCAGTTGCCTGAGAGCAGAGAATCAATCAAACCGGTCACATCATCGATGGTGATCCTGCCATCGCCATTGACATCTGCAGTCTCAAGATCAAGAGCGGTATCTGACAACATAGCGTTTACCAGATCGGTCACATCCGCAATGTCAACTCGGCCATCACCGTTCACGTCGCCCTTAATACCCTGACCTTCATGGAGAACAACCTCCTTGGTATTACTCCAGAGACTTGAAGTGCCATTGACATAATATGCCTTTACGCGATAGAGATAGGGAGCGCCAGGCGTGAGACCCGTAACGGTGTAGAACTTGTCGGGAGTGATGCCCTCGATGAGACTATATTCAGCATCGCCATTCACGATCGGAGCTTTGAGCATGAAGGGATCAGGATCTGTAATCTCACCACCGTAAATCTTGATGCTCTGGATCTCGGGGTAGTAACCTGCGATAATCTTGACAAATCCCTCGTCACCTACCGAGAGAACTACCAGATAAGTGTTAACTTCCTTGGCCAGCATGAGGGTCCTAGTTTCCTGATCGGTAGTAATAGTCAGCGTAGTGTTCGTTCCCTTGGAATAGGCCTTGGCCCTGATGATGACACTCACCTTGCTGAAGCCTGTCAGGTCGCAATTGGGAAGGAGTTCGTCATTGCGGCTGGCCGAGATGAAACCGCCATCAAGATAGAAGCGGGCTCCGTTGAAGGTCCAACCCTCGGGCAGATAGTTGGTTGCATCGGCTGCATGGTTGGTATCATCCTCGGGAACGTTGCTCCAGTCAGCTTCGGTCAACAATACCACGTCGGGTTTAAGCCTTACCTCAAGGGTATAACTGCTCACGTTCTCAACAGGCGTATCATCGGTCCAGTCGGCACGGAACGAGGTAGCGGTCACCGTCGACTCATCGAGATCCTGCATCACGGGACGATAGAGCTCATACTCTGAAGTACCCTCCAGGTCGATAATGACATCCTCGACACCAGCAGCGCTAACGGTAATGGTAGCATGGTAGTTACCTTCGGCCTTAGGCGCATAGGTTACTCTAACGGGCTCATCAACCTTACCATCCTCGTCGGGGGTAATGGTGGTCTTGTTCAGAACGAACACATCGTTCTCATCATTGAGCGTCAAGGTTACCTCACCCTCGAGGTGAGAACCCTTCAACGTGAACGAACCATTCTCGGTATTGTTCTTGAGGCATGACATTGACAAGCTGGTCTTGTCGGCCCTGAGGCGCGGTATTATCATCGACGAGGGCTGAATGCCGATAACCATCTGCTGGTACTGGTTGAAGGTCGAACCCTGACCATTGAAAGCGTTGAGAGCATAATAGTTATTGGAAGTGCCACTCCAGCCGAAGTTGATGTGATACTTGTTGGAAGAAGCATCATAGCCATCAATATTGAAGGCATGGCCACCACCAAAGTATCCACCAGCAACTGCACAGAACACGATAGGACGGCCCTCAATGAGCTCCTCCTGCATGATAGCAGCCCACTCGGCATCGGTGTAGAGCGTCTGGCCACCACTATATGCACTGGTCTTCTTCACCACGCGCACTGTCTCTTCGTCATAGCCGAAGAACTTGAAGGCGTCAGCAATCAGAGAGACACTATCAACGCTCACGCCACTACCACCAGCAGCACTGGTACCATAGGCCATGTGCTCGGCCTGACCTATATAGCGCATCAGGGTAGCCACGGCGTCGGCCTCGGCAGTTGAATAACCGCTGGTATAGGTGTCACGCATATTATCCCAGTCAAAGGTAACGGGAGGCAAGGCAGCCACATTCACCATCGAAGAACCATACCACGACGTGCTCAACTCACAGCGATAGCCAGGCACCTCGGGAGTTACATAATCAGGGAATTTCCAGTAGTAGAACACCATTGCTGCCGATGTTGCGGGGCAGCCAGTAAGGCACTGATTGCCATTGATCTTACACATGTTCCAATAGGGAGCTTCCTGGTCCCACAAGGCAGTCAACAGGGGAGACACGCTCGGGATGTCGGAAGTTGCCCTCAGGGACGGGGCCTCCACTTGGAGCTCCTCATGAGCCTGCAAGTATTCTATCTGTTCCTGCAGCATGGCGAGCAACGCCTTCATATTGCAGGGGATGTTGTTATAATCCAGCGGACAATCACCATAACCCAGGATTCTCTCGCCACGGTCATCACCCGACACAACTACATAACCATTGTTGGTATTGAAGATGTAGTAAGCGGCACGGTCCATCATCTTGGAGTTCATCTCCACATGGGCCAGTTTCATATCTCCCACAATAGGAGCATTAAGTTTACCACCATACAATTTCTGCTGAACAAACCTCTGAGCCTCGGCTTGTGCCGAATTCAAGTCAACAGGTGCAGCAGTGGCCTGCATAGCCGCAAATAAAAGCACTGCAAAGAATAGAATTTTTCTCATAAAACAATCAAAAATATGTTAATAATTTATGTACCAGGCAGTTATGTCAAAAATAACGCCATTGCGGCATGCAATGACGCTTAAAACAATCACAAAAGTACTCCTAAAAAAGCAAATCAGCAACAATAATTATATTAAATGTTGTAAAAATAAACCATTTTTATAATCCGTGCCGGTCTCCCAACTTACTGCAATCAATAGTAACTGAATAACATAGCAATAGTGACATCGCTACCTGATAAAGAAGTAACGATGTCACCATTGATTGCTGTTATCCTGTCCTGTGGTTGATCAATTCTTGTTCAACAAGATGCTGATAAGAGTGGTCACGTCAGTAATGCCGATGATTTCATCACCATCAACATCAGCACAAGTCTCACAAGCGCCTCCGCCATTCAGCAAGAAGTTAATCAAGGCGGTCACGTCCTGAATGTTCAACGCGTCATCGTGGTTCACGTCGCCCGCCTGATAGTCATGGCTGCTACCCGACAGGACCACATAGCTGCTCTTGCTCCACTGGCTCGAGGTGCCATCAATATAATGTGCCTTGACCCGGTAATAGAAGGAACCCCCAGCCGCCAGGTCACTGACTGTGTAGTTCTTCCCGAAAATACCCGTGATGAGGCGATAATCAGCGCCACCATCCTCGGCAACAGCACGCATCTGGATCTGGTCATTCTCTCCGGCATAGACCTGAATGTTCTGGAACACGGGATAGCCGCTCTTGCCAGCAATAGTCACCTGGTCCACCTCATTGCAGTCTAGCACAGCGATATAGGCAGTGAACGGGGAACCGCCGGGAGCCGAGAACTCCAGCTGGTCGACAGCGGTAGAGACAATGAATTTTGAGCTACTCTGGGACAGGGAAGACTTAGCCGTCACGACAACGGTCACCTTCTCATAACCTGACAAGTCATAAAGCGGCGATGCCAACGCGCTCTTATTGTTGATGGAAATACCTGACTGCTCACACCACAGACCGTTGCCAGTAAAAGTCCACTCCTCGGGCATCAATTCCTCGGGGTAGTTGGCATAGTTGCTGGAATTTTCCACGATGTCACTCCAATCGACCTCTCCGATAAGGGTAAAACCTGGCTTGGTATTCACCTCAAGCGTATAACTCTCCACATATTTGTCTGCGGTCTCATCGGTCCATTCAGCAAGGAATTGGGTCAATCCGATGTGGGAGCTGTCAGCAGGAAGCATCACAGGTCTATAGACATCCAGGACGGCCTCGCCGTTCAGGGTGATGGTCACATCCTCGGCATCAGGGCTGCTCAATGTAATCGTTGCGGTGTGATTGCCGCTTGCCAACGGTGCATAGGTCACATTGACAACCTTGCCCGAATCCACATCACTGAGGGCGACACTTGCTGCGTCCAGCGAGAAGGTGCCGTCAGCATCATCGAGTGTCAATGTCACGCCATCGGTCAGGAACTTGCCCTTGACAATGAAGCTGGCGGTAGAACTCTGGTCAACAAATGCCTCCATATTGATTTGGCGAGGTGTCACATTGATCGTTGGGGTCGTGATGGGCGGATGGATACCTATGATCATCTGTTGCTCGATATTGAACGTGTAATCCCTGTAGCTGAAGGCATTCAACGCAAAATCGCCATTACCGATGCCGCTCCAGCCCCAATTCACATGATAGGTGTCGGTGGCGGCAGTATAGCCGTCCACGTTGAAGGCATGTCCGCTCCAGCCACGCTGATCATTGTAGTCAAAGGCACAATACACCACAGGGCGACCCTCGAACATCTCATTCTGGAGCATGGCGGCCCAATCGGCGTCACTATAGAACTGCTGCATCTCGTTGCCAAAGCCGTCGGCGATGGACTTCATCACCAGGTCGGCTTCTTCGTCATAACCGAAAAACTTGACCGCACGCAGGATATCGCTGCCTTGAGCACCGCTGCCATCAATCCCATAATCCATGTGCTCCTCCTGGCCGATGTAGCGCATCAGCCAAGCCACGGCATCGGCCTGGACCTCGTTGTAGTTGCCCTCAACATACTCGTCGAGCATATTGTCCCAGTCAAACGTGATGGAAGGCAACGCAGGCAAATTGAGGCCATAACTATATGCCGGAACCGGGGGCGTCGGTTCAACGGGATATTTCCAGTAGTAGAACACCATCGACAACGACGTGGCGGGACAACCGGTCAAGCAGGGCGTGTCACCGATAACGGGACAGTGGTTCCAGTAAGGCTCCGCCTGGTCCCACATGGCTGTGAGCATCGGGGGAACGGTGAGCGAAGCCGAGCGCCCGCCGGTGAGGGGCACATCAACCTCCAACTCAGGATTGGCCTCCAGGAATACCATCTGGCGCTTATAGGTACTGAGCCAGTTTTTCATGTTCTCTGGCATGCGTGCTAAGTCCAGCGGACGGTCTCCCCAAGCCAGAATCTGACGCGCACGGTCATCGCCAGCAACGATAACAAAGCCGTGGTCGCTATTGAAAATGTAATAAGCCGCCTGGCCAGCGCGTGAGGGGTTCACCTCGGTGTGCAGCAGCCTCACGTCGGCAGCTGCAGCGGGAACGCCACGATATCCAGGGGAAGTGTTGTCAAACAGGAAATTCCTTGCAGTGGCACGAGCCTGTACCACATCAACGTCGGCGGCCACCGCCGGCATCATCGCCAGCATCAGCATGGCCCATAGCAATAATCTTTTCATATCGATAACAGATTGATTAGTAGTCTCGGTTGATTGTCGCGATGCCAGCTATATAGGCTGACCCACGGTTTACAAAATTACAAAAAAATGGGCATTCTATTTGTCTTTCCCGCAGTAATTATGCTGTTAGCAGTCAGAATAGCCATAGTAACAAAAAAATTGGGACTCAAATGCCCAAAACACTTGAGTCCCAATAGAGGTATCCATTATTCAGCACATCAATTCCCGCCAAGCAGGAGATTGATGAGTACTGTCACATCGTCAATGCCGATCTTGCCATCGGCATCGACGTCGGCACAGATGGGACATGCATCCTTCTCGTCACCGGACAGCAGGTAGCTGATAAGGCTGGTCACGTCATCAATACTCAATTTCTCGTCATGGTTGACGTCACCCAGGTCATAACCATGGCCGCCCAGGGTCACCTTCTGGCTATTGCTCCAGCGGCTCTCGGTGCCGTCGGTATAGAGCGCCTTCACTTTGTAGTAGAACGAGCCAAGTGCGGTAAGGTCTTTTACCGTGTAGGACTTGTCGGTGATACCCGTGACAAGACGATAGTTGGCATCGCCCTGCTCAACGGCCATGAGCGTATTCAACTCGTTCACGTCGCCGGCATAGACTTTGATCATCGCCATGTCGGGCGAGAAATAACTATCGGTCGAGGTGATGGTAATTTTCTCTCCCTCGCTGGCAGTCACATACCAGGTATAGGTTGAACCTGAAGTGAATTGGTGGCCGACAGCCGGGGTCTGATTGGAACCGACAGTGATATTGCCGCTACCATAGGTGCCGCCGACGGTCGTGATCTGCATCGTGAAGATATCATCAGAGTAGCCCTCGGGCACGGTGAAGGCAATATAGCCATCATTGCTGTAGTTGCTGAAGTAGTAGGCACCATAACCCACCTTGACTCCATTGCCGCTCCAGGGCTCGGTGAGCGTTATGCTCTCGTAGCTGTCAGGATATTGGCTGCCGTCCAGCGTAGCGAGCAGTTCGACAGCAGGACGCGTCGACACCTCCAGCGTGTAGCTCTCAACGTACTCGGCAGAGGTCGCATCGGTCCAGCCAGCACGGAATTTCGTCATGCCGATGGTGGATTCATCGACAGGCAGCATCTGGGGAACATAGGTCTCCAGCGAAGCATTACCATTGATCGCCACCATCTTGTCCTCCACACCGGGGCTGCTCAGGGTAATTGTTGCAGTGTGGTTGCCGCTGGCAGTGGGCGCATAGGTCAGGGTGATGACCTTGCCATCCTGCTGCTCGTCGAGGCTGACGCTGTTCGCGTCGAGCGAGAACATGCCGCTTGCATCATTGAGCGTCAGCGTTATCGGGCCGGTAAGTTCATTTCCCCTGACGGTGAAGGTCGCTGTCGCAGTCTGTTCTACATAGGCCTCAATGTCCAATTTGGACTTGTTCACTTTGATGGCAGGACCCAGGACAGGAGGCTGGATACCCATAATCATCTGTTGCTCGATATTGAACGTATAACCGCTCTCGGAGAAGGCATTGAGAACAAAGTCGCCATTGCCGTCGCCACTCCAGCCCCAGTTCACGTGATAGGTATCGTCGCTGGCAGTGTAGCCATCGACGTTAAAGGCGTGGCCGCTCCAGCCCCAGTAGGAATAATCATAACCACAATAGACCACGGGACGGCCCTCGGCAAGCTCATTCTGCAGCAAGGCTGCCCACTCATCGTCATTGTAATAAACCGCCGTATCGGTGCCGTAGTCATCGGTGCGCGTCTTGAACTCGAGTCGCGCCATATCCTCGTCATAACCGAAGAACTTCACCGCACGCAGGATGTCATCTCCCATGGCTCCACTGCCGCTGGGCGTGTAGTCCATGTGTTCCTCTTGACCGACGTAGCGCATCAGCCAAGCCACAGCATCGGCCTGAGCCGTGTTATAGTTACCCGCAACATACTTGTCCAGCATATTGTCCCAGTCAAAGGTGATGGACGGCAGCGCAGGTACCTGGAAGCCGTAACTCTCATTGGTATAGCCCTCGACCTCAGGCGTGGGGTCGGTAGGATATTTCCAATAGTAGAACACCATTGACAACGAGGTAGCAGGGCAGCCCGTCAAGCAATACGAGCCGTTGTACATGGGACAATGGTTATAGTAGGGGGCATCCTGATCCCACTCGGCTGTCAGCAGCGGAGCGACATCACCTATCCTCTGGCTTCTCTTGGGGGTTGGCTTATCGACAACCAGACCAGGATGAGCCTGCAGGTATTCAATCTGCTTCTTGTAAGTACCGAGCCAGAACTTCATGTTGTCTGGCATGCGTTTCATGTCCAGAGGGCGGTCTCCATGGGCAAGAACCAAGTGGGCGCGGTCATCACCCGAGACGATCACAAACCCCTTGTCGTAGTTAAAGATGTAATAAGCAGCCTGAGCAACATTAGCCGAGTTTACCTCGGTGTGAATCAGCTTGAGGCTATTTGCCGAAGCTCCTTGTAAACGTTTAGCTTTATTCGTGTTGACGTAACGTTTGGCTGTCGATGTCGCCTCAGCCAGGTCAACATTGGCCGCCGAAATCTGCATCACGGCCAACAAGAAAGTGACAAGCAATAATAATTTCTTCATAATCTAATATTTAAATGATTGAAATATAAATGGTTAACACTGTATTACGTTAATTAGCTACCGAAAATCGCTTCAAAAAGGTGTGCAAATATAAGCAAAAAAATTATAATCCATAATATTTTCACAAGAAAATCCTTCAAAATTATATCCTCAACATACTCGCACCCTGTTAAACCTGCCCACCCGAATACACAAAACTTGGGGTTGCACCATCGGTACAACCCCAAGAGTCAGTTTCATCAAGGATGCGGATGCCCGCATGATCCTTTCGCGATCAACACGCGCATCAATTATTACTGTTGAGCAGGAGCTCGATCAGTGCGGTCACGTCAGTGATGCTGATCTTATCGTCACCGTTAACGTTAGCACAAGTGAGGCAGATGCCTTCAGTTTCGTTCAACAGATAGTCAATCAGGTCAGCAACGTCATTGATGCTCTGCTTGTTATCGTGGTTGACGTCTCCGACAAGGTGAGTAGCGGGAGTGTCACCCGGCAGGGTTACCGTCTCAACGTTACTCCAGTCGCTCTCGGTACCATCGGTGTAGACAGCCTTTACCCTGTAGCTGTAAGTAGTACCGGGGGTAAGGCCTTCAACGGTAAAGTTCTTCTCGGTGATTTCGGTAATCTCGTTACCATTTACCTCGAGGATGTAGTTCTCGACATAATCGGGCGAGGTTGTGTGATGCCAATTGGCGACAAACGAGGTTGCAGTGACAGCAGCCTCATTGGCGGCTTGCATCACGGGAACAGCATGCTGGGAAGTACCCTTTGCCGTGTCATAGAAATAGATATACAGGGGCTCGGCACCCGGGCTGCTCAGGGTGATGTAAGCGTAGTGCATACCGGCATCATCAGTCGGGTTGTAAGTAGCCGTGATGACCTTGTGATTAGCTGCATCAAGCTCGCTGAGAGCGATAGTAGCCACATCGGTGGTCACAAAGCCATTCTCGTCGGTCACGGTTACGGTGATGTCGTCGGTCAGGTCAAGACCGATCACGTCGATCGTCTTGGTAACGCTAGCGCCAACATTGGTTTCCAACTGGTTGACAATGGTGTGGGCGACAATGCGCGGGGGAATAGCGACACCCTCGGGAGTGGGCTTCACACCGACGAACATCAACTGGAAGTACTTATAAATCGTGATACCGTAGCCGAAGGCATTGAAGGCATACCAGCCATTCCTCTCCTCACTCTGACCGAAGTTCACATGATAAGTGTCATCATCGGCGTGATAGCCATCGACATTAAATGCATGACCATAGTAGCTGTCACCGGTTGACATGGCCGAATAGGCACAATACATCAGGGGGCGACCCTCGATCAACTCGGTCTGCATCATGGTGGTCCACTCATCGTCATCGTAGAGTTCGGTCATGGCCTGGTCATAATCATTCTTGAGCACATAGTGAGCATCAGCATCATAACCGAAGAGCCTCAGGGCCATCAGCATCTGATCCTCGTCAGCACCACTCATCTGGGGGTTATAGTCCATAAACTCGGCCTGACCGACATAGCGCATCAGGTTGGCAATGGCGTCACGCTCTTCCTCGCTCCAATTCTCGTTCTTGTAGGTGTTGCGCATGTGGGCCCAGTCAAAGGTGTAAGCCGGCAGGGCAGGCACATAGACTCCCCTCTCACCAGTATAGTCAGGAAGTGCAGGTGAACCAGCAGGATACTTCCAGTAGTTCATCACCTGAGACAGCGACACGGCGGCACAACCCACCAGGCAAGTGCTACCACCCGACTTCGGGCAGAGCCTGTTATAAGGCGACCTACCGTTGTTGCTGCCCTGCTGCCACAGGGTTGTCAACATCGGCTCAATCGACTGGCCAAGGTTGGCGTTGCGGGTCTTGACGACCTGGCCAGGATGAGCCTGCAGGTATTCCATCTCGGCCTTGTACATATCCAGGAAGAACTGCATGTTCTCGGGGATATCGTTCATGTTCTCCAGCGAGCCGTCGCCATAGGCGAGAACCTCACGGGCACGGTCATCGCCCGACACGATCACGTAACCCTTATCGGTGTTGACGATGTAGTAAACAGCCTGGGCTACATTGTTGGAGTTCTGCTCCACGTGGGTCCACTTGATGGTGGGAGCCGAAGTCATCAGACGACCCTTAGCAGTCTTGTTCATCAGATAACGCTGTGCGGACTGCTGGGCTGTTGCCAGGTCCACATTGGCAGCATTGATTTGCAATGCGGCAAGCACGATAGCGGCAAGTAATAAGATTTTTTTCATAAACACAGTTAATTGGTATGATGATTAATAAATAATAATTCGTCTGAACGGTTTCACCCACGATCCCCCATATTGACCATAAGAGATGGCAAGATGATAGCAAGATCGAGATTGAAGTGCCAAAAGTATAGAAAATTACCAAAAATGACAACTTTTCCCCAAAAATTTCAGTACCACGGTATCATGACAGCATCCTGGACAAAGAGACATCCGCACTCCAATTGACGGAATGCGGATGTCCAGAACTAAATATCTAAGCGCCTAAGCGGCTTAGCGACAGTTTAGTTAGCCAATGGCTAGAGTCTTACCAGTTGTTATTGTTCAACAGGTAGTTAATCAGGGTGGTTACATCGTTGATCTTGATAAAGCCATCCAAATCGCAGTCGGCTGCCTGCAGGTTGATACCAGTGGCATCGTTACTCAGCAGGTAGTTGATCAGGGCGGTCACGTCGGTGATGGTGATATTCTTGTCGCCGTTAACGTCACCACGGATATAGGTGGGAGTATTCTCAACCAGGGTTACAGTCTCCACGTTACTCCAGGCACTCTCGGTACCGTCGGTGTACAGAGCCTTCACCTTGAAGAGGTAAGTACCCCCGGCATTCAAGTTGTTCACCGTGTAGTTCTTCTCGGTGATACCGCTGATGATGTAATGAGAAGCGTCACCCTCAACAGTTGCACGCAGTTGCGGAGCAGTTACCTCACCAGCATAGATCTTGATGGTCTGGATGGTGGGGTTGTTGGCAGTTGCGAAGAACTCAACCTGATCATTATCAGCGCAGTTCAAGACAAAGGTATAATCAGTGTATGAAGTAGTCAAGGTAACTGTCTGTGCATCGACACTCGTCTTCACCGTGAGTTCTGATGGCATGTATGACCATGGGTAATAACCCTTAGCCTTTACCACTACGGTAACCTTACCAGCACTCAGGTCGAGGGCATTGGTCCTGATATAGCTGTCGGTGGTGATGGCCATACCGCCCTCATCAACGAAGATTGAATAGTCACCCCTTGTCCAGCCTTCAGGCAGGTCATCATCGCCGTCACCTACAGCGGTGCTCCAGTCAACCTCGGCGAGCAAACCACCAGCACTGGCTTTCTCCTTCACGTCGAGGGTGTAGCTGACAACATCATTAGCTGCAGTCTGGTCGGTCCAGTCTGCACGGAATGAGGTCAGGTTGATGTACTGCTCTGCAGCGGGAAGCATCACGGGATCATAAACTACCAGAGGAGCAGCGGTAGCGGTACCCTTGAGGGTAACGACTACGTCATTGGCACCTGCGCTGCTCAGGGTGATGGTAGCATTGTGGGTACCTTCAGCCTGGGGAGCATAGGTCACGGTGATCGTCTTGCTCTCACCGAGGGCTACAGTCGTGGCATCGATAGCGAACACACCGTTCTCGTCGTTCAGGGTCAAGGTGATGTCACCAGTCAGATGATCGCCAGTAACATTGAAGGTTGCCGTGGTGTTCTCGCCAGCATAGGCTTCCATATTCAATGCATTAGGCGTAGCAAAGATGCGGGGATCGGTTGAGAGACCGGGAGGCTGTACACCAGCGAACAGCAAAGGATAGAAGTCATAGATAGTCACATAGTCATAGGCGAATGCATCAATGGCATAATAGGTGTTGGCCGATGAGTTCATACCGAAGTTCACATGATACAAGTCATTCTCAGCATCATAGCCATCGACATTGAAGGAGTGGCCTGCGATACCGAAGCTCTCACCTGAGCCCGAAGTATCAAATGCACAATAAACCAGGGGACGACCTGCACGAAGCTCTGACTGAATGAGCTCGCACCATGCCTCCTCGGTATAATTGACGGTACCATCGTCATAGTCCCACTTCATCTCGATGCGGGCACCCGGATCATAACCGAAGGTCTGGATAGCTTGGAGAATCTGCTCATGACCGGCACCACTCTTCTGGGTACCATAGTCCATCATCTCGGCTTGACCAACATAGCGCATGTACATGGCAATAGCATTCAAGTCGGTCTCAGACATCTGGTCAATAGCAGAGCTGGACATACCCTCATAGGTATCCCTCTGGTTCTCCCAATCAAAGGTATACTCAGGAAGAGCATCAACGGTAATGCCAAATTCCTCTCCCTTGTAACCAGGAAGGGCGGGCGAGCCTGCAGGATACTCCCAGTACTTCATGACCTGGGCCAGTGAGACTGCCGAGCAGCCCACCATGCAGTAATCACGACCCACACGGGGACACCTTCTGTTGTAAGGACCGTTTTGACCCCAAGCAGTTTTCAACAAGGGCTCAACCGACACGGCACGGGTGTTGGCACGCTGCTGAACCACCAGTCCAGGATGAGCCTGCAAGTATTCCATCTGCTTCTGATAGATGTCCAGGAAGTACTGAACGGCATCGGGCAGATCGTTCACGCTCTTGAGAGGAGTGTCGCCATAGGCAAGAATCGTCTTGGCACGGTCGTCACCGGCAACGATCACGTAGCCATTGTCAGAATTGACGATGTAGTAAGCTGCCAGGGAGGCATCGCTCGAGTTCTTCACCTCGTGGGTCCACTTGATAGCAGGAGCCGAGGCCATGAAGCGACCATTAACGGTCTTGTTCATCAGGAAACGCTGAGCAGACTGCTGGGCAGTGGCCAGGTTCACGTTAGCAGCAGTGAGTTGCAACGAGGCAAACACTAGAGCTGCAAGTAATAAAACTTTTTTCATAAACACAAATTTGATATTAAATTAATAAAAGAAAAGTCTTCAGTTAGATGATGACAACAGGATGTTGATCAGTGCCGTCACGTCATTGATGGTAACCTTGGTATCACCATTGACATCGGCACAGGTCAGGCACAGGTCATCGCCCCCGTTCAATAGGTAATAGATCAGGGTGGTCACATCATTGATTTTGAGGAAACCGTCATGATTCACGTCACCAGCAGTGTATTCATGGGGTGTGGGAGCGTCGCCCGACAGCGTCACGGCCTCTTCATTGCTCCACTGGCTCTCGGTGCCATCGCTATAGTGGGCCTTCACCTTGTAGAGGAAACTGCCACCCTCGGTCAAGCCCGTCACAGTATAGAACTTATCGGTAATACCGGTAATTGTGCGCCAAGTGGCGTCGCCTTCCTCGGTAGCACGCATTTGGGGCGCGGGAACCTCACCAGCATAAATCTGCATGTTCAAGAAGGCGGGATTACCGCTCTTGGTAGCAATCGTTACCTGGTCGGTCTCGGCACAGTTAAGAACAACGACATACTGACTGAATGCTCCGTAAGCCATGGGAATCTCCTTAGAGTCAACACTCGTCGATACTGTAACAGCCGCTGCCTGATAACTGCCCTTACCAGTAAACACTACAGTCAACTTATCGGCACCTCCCATATCATAGGTCGGTGTCGAGAAACTGGCATTACCATTAATGGAGATAAAGCCGTCTTCGGCCCACAAGTCACTACCGGCAAAAGTCCAACCACTGGGGAAATACCTTGCAGCATTATCGGTCTGCGCCGAGAAACTCTCGTTGGTATTGCTCCAGTCAACCTCCTCGAGGAGGACATAATTGGGCTTGGTGCTCACCTCAAGGGTGTAGCTCAAGACATTCTCGTCAACTGTCTCATCGGTCCAGTCGGCGCGGAAGGACGTCAGGGTGATGTAGTTCTCATTGGCGGGCAGCATCACGGGATCATAAACTACCAGCGGTGCAGGAGCTGCAGTACCGTTCAAGGTTACGACCACATCCTCGGCTCCAGGGCTGCTCAGGGTAACAGTAGCTTGCTGCTCACCCACAGCATTGGGATCATAGGTCACAGTGATCACCTTGCCGTCCTTGGCCTCGGCAACCGTGACAGCGGTAGCATCAAGGGCAAATACGCCATTAGCGTCATTCAGCGTCAGGGTAATGCCATCGGTGAGCAGTTTGCCCTTCACGGTGAAGGTGGCGGTCACAGGCTCACCCAGGCGTGTCTGCATCGCCAGCTCGGCAGGATTCACCTTGATGGTGGGAACCACAGCAACCGACGGATGGATGTTCTTCACGATGCGCTGACCCAGGTGATAGTTAGCACCCTGGTTGGAAAAAGCATTCATGGCAAAATGGCCATTGCCGACGCCACTCCAGCCCCAGTTGATAGAGAACAGCCCATTGGTAGCGTCATAGCCATCAACATTGAAGGCATGACCAGAGTAGCTTTCGTAAACATTACTATAATCAAAGGCACAGAATACCATCGGACGACCTGCCAGGAGTTCCTCAATCATCAGGTTTTTCCAATCCTCATCGTTGATATAGGTGGTCTCCTCACCGGTCTCAAAGTTCATTGTAGCCTTATAGACAGCAACAGCATCCTCATAGCCGAAGAGTTCGCAGGCCCTGACGATGTCGTCCTCCCAAGCGTCACTGCCAGCCTTGTCATAGTTCATCTCCTCGGCCTGACCGATGTAGCGCATCAGCTGGGCAACGGCATTAGCATTCGCATTATTGTAAGAACCTATCCTATAGGTGGGCAGCATGTTATCCCAATCAAAGGTCACCGAGGGTAATGCCTCGAGCGTGAATTTTCCATTTCGCGTCGTGTAACCAGGAACAACAGGGGTGGGGTCAGTAGGATACTGCCAGTAGTAGAATACCTGGGACAGTGAGGTACAGGCACAACCGGTCAAGGCTCGGGTGTCGCCATCTCTAGGGCACTGACCATAATAGGGCGAGCCTTGGTCCCACTTGGCTTCAAGCATGGGTTCCACGGTCTGGGTGCGCTTGATGACAGGTTTCTCCACCACCAGGCCGGGATGAGCCTGCAGGTACTCCATCTGAGTCCTGTAGTAGTCCAGCCAGAACTTCATGTTCTCGGGCATGGTGTTCAGGTCAACAGTTCCCTCACCATAGGCGAGGACTTCCTGGGCACGGTCATCACCCGACACGATGACAAAGCCGTTGTCGGTATTCACGATGTAATAAGCGACCAGTTCGGCACTATTGGTATTCCTTTCTGAGTGAACCCATTTCACACGAGGTGTGGCAGTCATGAGTCGGCCGTGGGTAGTCTGGGACATCAGGAATTGTTGGGCTTTTTCCTGGGCTGTAGCGAGATCTACTTGACGTGCGAATACAGGAATAGCAGCCAGCAGGAGTGTGGCAAGGATAAGAATCTTTTTCATAATCAGTCAGTTTATAGTATAGTTCAGGTTAAGGCTACGTTAAATGGTCTCTAGCACTATGATTGTGCCACATGCTAAATAACGCGACAAAGATAAGAGAAAATTTCTGAAAACCAACGTTTTTACTAAACAAAAAGAATATAAAAACACATTTCTTACCGAAAAAGAATGATAGGCACAAACAAAAAACCGCCAATTGATTGACGGTTTTATCTATGATGGAACTAAGGAATTGACTACAGCCTGAAGTTGATGGGCAGCACCATGCGCACTGGCACAGCGTGGTCACCCACCTTGCCCACACTCCACTTGGGCATCTTGCCGATGACACGGATGGCTTCTTTGTTGAGGCTATCGTCTCCTGAGCCGCGGATCACGCGGACGTCGCTCACCTTGCCATCCACACCCACGATGAAGCTGCACAACACACGTCCCTGCACGCGATTCTTGTAGGCATGATAGGGATATTCGCGGGTCTTATTGATGAAATTAATCAGGCCTCGCTCGCCACCGGGGAACTGGGGCTGGATGTCCACGTAGTCAAATTCATAGACTTCCATGTAGGACTGCTTGGACATGGGATTAACGGTGGTGACATGACGCACCTGCGCTGCCAGAGGCAACACAGCCAGCACGGTCATCAATGTTAATAGTCCAAAGCGTAATTTCTTATGCATAGGCCTTTTATATATCAGCATCTGTTAATGTGGGCAGAAGGATTCTACCTTTATTTGGCGCAAATATAGAGTTACAAATGCAAATAGCAAAATGATTTAATTCATTTTTGCAAACAATTAGCATTGTTTCAGTCTTTTTGGCTAAAACGGACTAAATTCAAAAAAAATGTAAATTATTTCAGTTTTACACTATCAACCTATCGCCATCAGAAGTCTGGAGCGCAATTAAAGGTCACAGTTTGACCGCTTTCGGGGTGGACAAAGGTGATGGATTGGGCATGTAGCATGAGGCGCTGAGCAGCGTTACCGTAGAGGCGGTCTCCCACGATAGGACAGTTGAGCCCCATGGGATAGGAAGCGTGGACACGCAACTGATGGGTGCGACCCGTGAGGGGTTGAAACTCGACACGCGTCATGCCGTCTTTACGCTCCAGCACGCGATAGCGGGTCACGGCAGGTTTGCCGTGTTCCTGATCCACCCGCTGCCGGGGGCGGTCGTCAACATCGGGCCTGATGGGCAGGTCGATGAGTCCTGCATCCTGTGGCACGATGCCGTCGAGCAGGGCGACATAACATTTCCTGATGGTGTGGTCCTCAAATTGCTGCTGCAGGGCCTTGTGGGTATCCTTGTCCTTGGCGAGGACGATGAGCCCCGAGGTCTCCTGGTCCAGCCGATGCACCACGATGGGTCCCATGGCCTCGGGATGAGCAGTTCGATAACGGGTCAGCAGGCTGTCTTCCAGCAATTTGCCTGGCATGGTGAGCATCCCCGATGGCTTGTTGATGACGGTCAGCCACTGGTCATCATACACGACATCCAGCGCTCCTTCATCCATCGGCAGGCCTAATTGATTCTCCTCGACATCAAGGCCCTGGAGCATAAAGTCCAGGATAGGTTTGCACTTGCTGCGACAGGCGGGATAGTAATGGCCGTGATGGCGCACCTCGCCCACGGGCGATGCGCCCCACCAGAATTCCGCCATGCACACGGGGCGCAGGCCGTTGCCATAGGCATAGTTGAGCAGACGCGGGGCGCAACACTCCCCTGCCCCGGCGGGCGGCAGCGTGCCCAGGGGACGGAACACCTCGACCAGGTCACGGCGCTCACCACGGGCGTTGCTCACGATAAACAGCCTGAAGATCCGCTCCTGCAGCGCCTCGCTCATCGACTTGCGACGGGCCTTCAACTCATTGATCCGATGAGTGAATCCAGCGATTTCGTCGGTAATGGTTGCCAGTGTTGCCTCATGGCGCTGGCGGATGCGTTTCAATTCGGCTTTCTCATAGCGGCTCTGGTTCAACAGGGCTTCTTGCTGCTCATCAGTCAAGTTGCCGGCAGCACGGCACTTGTCACGTTCGCGCTTGTGCTGTGCCATCAACGCCTTGAAACGGTCAATTTCTTCAGACATGGCGTGCCGCTTGTGTGACTCGCGGTGTTTCATCTCCTGTAGCTCGGCAGACTGTTCCAGCCGCGCCACCTCGTGGTTGATAGCGGTAATCTGTGCCTCGCCCTGCTTGAACTCGCCCTGCGGGTCAAGCAGATCATAGACCGGCGGCACAAAGTAGTCATGCCTGACACGACCCGCCAGGTTGCCCGAGAACGCGGCAAGGTAGCCCAATCGGCCCTCACCGTCCTGTGCCACCAGCACGCCGAGCATCTTACCGGCGCCCATCTCATCGGCCCAGTCACCGCGCGAGGCAACGTAACGCTGCACCTGCTCTACAGCCCTCACCGCCAACGGGTGCGGCTCATAGCAGAAGGGGCAGGTAAACTGCTGAGGTAGCTGTAGGGCTCCCGCATCAACGTCAAGAAGATGGAACTTTTCAGTCATCAAGTGCAAAATTAGTGCTTTTTATTTTCAAGATTACGCTTTTCACACTATATTTGCAATTTAATAACTTTATGAATCTGCCACAAGACCCATACATGAAGTCACAGTATGTGAACATGATGCTCAAGGCTAATGGAATGGACTTGAGCACCTTCTGCATCAGTGACAACATCAATATGATCGAACTGCAATTCGAACTGGGCAGAGCCGGTATCGTATATGACCCGACGACTAGACAATTCAGAACCTAAATAATTAACAATGAAGTTTATATCGTGGAACGTGAACGGCTTGAGGGCCGTGGTGGGCAAGGGCTTTGACGAGATATTCAAGGCGCTGGACGCCGATTTCTTCTGCCTGCAAGAGACCAAGATGCAGGCGGGGCAACTCGACCTGGAGTTTGACGGCTACCGTTCCTATTGGAACTATGCCGATAAGAAAGGCTACTCGGGAACAGCGATTTACAGCCGCCACGAGCCCCTGAGTGTCACTTACGGTATCGGCATCGACGAGCACGACCACGAGGGTCGTGTCATCACCCTGGAGATGCCTGGCTTCTACCTCGTGACCTGCTACACGCCCAACAGCCAGGACGGCCTGCGTCGGCTGGACTACCGCATGACATGGGAGGACGCCTTCCGCGCCTACCTGCTGGAGCTGGACAAGAAGAAACCTGTCATCGTGTGTGGCGACCTCAACGTCGCGCACCAGGAAATCGACCTCAAGAATCCCAAGACCAACCGCAAGAATGCCGGGTTCACCGACGAGGAACGCGAGAAGATGACCGTGCTGCTCGGATCGGGCTTCACCGACACCTGGCGCTTCTTCAACCCCGATGTAGCCGATGTGTACTCGTGGTGGAGTTACCGCTTCAAGGCGCGCGAGAAGAACGCTGGCTGGCGCATCGACTACTTCCTCGTGAGCAACCGCCTGCAAGAGCAACTGACCGATGCCAAGATCCACACCGGCATCTACGGCAGCGACCACTGCCCCGTCGAGCTAGACCTCAAGGACTAGAAAAGGCCCACCCTCAAGGACTAGAAAAGGTTCACCCTCAAGGACTAGAAAGGTTCACCGTGCTGTGACTTTGTCACAGCCCATAACAATAAAATCATGTCACAGACAATACAGAAGAAATATGACTTTGACCGCGTTGTAAGGATGGTGCTGACCGTTCTCACCGTGGGCGTGGGAGTGTGGCTCGTCAATTATCTGAGCCCCGTGTTGATGCCCTTTGTCGTGGGTTTCATCCTTGCCTATATCATCGACCCGCTCGTGGAGTGGCTGCAACTCAAGGGGCGCATCAAGTCGCGTGGCATTGCCGTCGTGATTGCCCTGATCATCGTCATCGCCGTGATCGTTGGCCTGTGCTGGCTCATCATCCCTTACCTGATCGAAGAGTTCTCGGTGATGTCCAAGCAACTTGCCGCCTATGCCAAGTCATCGCTTAACGTGCCCTACATCCCTGCCGAGGTCAACGACTTCATTCAGCGCTACATCGACCTGGAGAAGTTCAACGAGATCTTTTCCAAGCAACAATGGATGGACCTCATCAACAAGGCTGTTTCGGGAGCCTGGTCGGTTGTCGGTGGAACGATGAGCATCATCTTCAACATCGTGTCGTGGTTTATCGTCCTGCTATACATGTTCTTCATCCTGCTGGATTTCAACAAGTTGTCTCGCGCCTTCAAGGCAGCCATCCCTGCCCGTTATCGTCGCATGGCACTGCGCATCTTCGGCGACGTGGCCGACACGATGAGCCGCTACTTCCGCGGGCAAGCCGCCGTATCATTCTTTGTCGGCGTGATTTTCGCCATCGAGTTCTACATCATCGGGTTGCCCATGGCGATTGCTTTCGGCATGTTTGTAGGCCTGCTCAACATGGTACCCTATCTGCAACTGATTTCTATTCCCATCGCAGCCTTCCTGTGCTTGGTGGCAACCGCTTCCACTGGAGGCAGTTTCTGGGTGATGTTCGGCTGGGTCATCCTCGCCTACATCATCTGCCAGGTCATCCAGGATATGGTACTCATCCCCACCATCATGAAGAATCAGATGGGCCTGAATCCCGCCATCATCTTCCTGTCCCTCTCCTTGTGGGTATATGTGATGGGCTTTATCGGACTCATCATCGGATTGCCATTGACGACGCTCATCATTTCCTACTACTGTGAGTTTGTGCTACATCAACCCAACCCATTGCACAAATCCAAGAAAAAGAAGGAAATACCGAATATTCCCAAGCCATTGGGCATGACATCATCTTTCCTCAGGAAATACCACAACGAGGGGAAAAACGACAAGTCATGAATCAGGTGTCAGGTGTTAGGAAGCGAATGCCACCTAAAACCTAGAGCCTAAAGCCTAAAACCTAACACCTAAAGCCTAAAACCTAAAACCTAATGAACAAAACCTTGATTGTCATCACGGGACCCACGGGAGTGGGCAAGACTGCTGCATCTATCGAGCTGGCGCAGCGGCTGCAGTGTGACATCATCAATGCCGACTCGCGACAGATCTATCGCGGCATCCCCATTTGTACCGCAGCCCCCACACCCGAGGAACTCGCGGCAGCGCGCCATCACTTTGTCGCCTTCAAGGACCTGCAAGAGAGCTACAGCGCGGCGCAATTCGAGACCGATGTGATGGCTCTGTTGCCCACCCTGTGGCAGCAGGGCGACTGCGTGGTGATGTGCGGCGGCTCGATGCTCTATGTCGACGCCGTGTGCCGCGGCATCGACCAGCTGCCCGATATCAGCCCCGAGGTGCGCTCGGCCGTCAAAGAAAAACTGCAACGTGAGGGGCTGGAGGGTCTTATGGCAGAACTTGAGCAGCTTGACCCCGAGTATGCCGCGACAATCGACCGAAAGAACACCAGCCGGGTGTGCCACGGTGTGGAAATCTGCCGACAGGCTGGCGTGCCCTACTCCACCCTGCGCACCGGCACCGCCAAGCAGCGCGACTTCCGCATCATCAAGTTAGCGCTCAACATCGAGCGAGACCAGCTGTTTGCACGCATCAACACCCGCGTGGACCGCATGATTGAGAGCGGATTGGAACAGGAAGCCCGCTCGGTCTATCACCTGCGCCACCTCAACTCGCTCAACACCGTGGGCATGAAGGAAATGTTCGCCATCTTTGATGGCACGATGGACCGCCACACCGCCATCGAGCGCATGAAGAAGAACACCCGCGTCTATGCCAAGAAACAGCTCACCTGGTACCGCCGTGACCCCGACATCACCTGGGTCACCCCCGACGACGCCGTCACCACAGCCCTCCACCTGCTGTAGCACAATCACTATCGATTCTATAATAACTATAGTAACTATTAAAACTATAGTGACTATAGAAGCTATAAAAGACCTCTATAGTCACTATAGATAGATGACGACTGACATCAATCGCCACCCAGGATCATATCGATGAGCGTATTGACGTCAGCGATATTCACTTCCTCATCCTGGTTGACATCGGCAGCATTGCGCATGCCGCCCATCAGGATGATGTCGATGACAGCATTGATATCAGCGACGTTGATTTCGCCGTCTAAGTTGACATCACCCAGGGTGTCGAGATAATAGAAACAGATGTCATCGACGTAGGTCGAAGCCGCTCCACCGCCCGTCATGGCAATACGGAAATTGACAGGCTTGGCGGGCAACAGATTCAACATCCACCGTACGGTGGCCTTGCTCTTTTCGGGCACCTCGGCGGCGTCGAGCTGGTCTATCGTATTGGCCTTCTGCCAGGTGGCACCTCCGTCATAGGAATACTCCAGCGTATATTTGGCGGCTGGCGAGGCGGGATTGAAGAAGGTCGCCTGGGCCAACAGGAAGTTGTGCTCGAGCGCTTGCGTGGTGTACAGGGCACTGGGCTTCTTCATCATCACCGAATTGATGCCGTTGCAGCGTTCCTCGCCAGGAGCGCGCACACCACACTTGGTGAAACTCCATGTGGCGAACTGGCCCTGCACGTTCTTGTCACTCGTGCTGCTGTTGGCAGTCATGCTCTCAAAGTCCTCGACCAACGCTTCACAGACAGGTAATACAAAGACCGGAGCAGTGACAACATATCTGTCATACCAACCGTCCTCGATCATCATCTCGTTGCCGCTCTCATCTTTCAGCACCAGGTCATAAGCACCCCACTGGGCTGGTGCCGTGAGCTGCATCCGATAAGTTTTCTCCTCATTGCTGGATATCTGCACCTCGTACAGGTCGCTGGTAGCCACTTCGTTACCGTCTTTCAATAACGAGAGATAAACATTGCCCACAGGACCCACATGATATCCCCAAGTGTCATAACTCATGTGGACATCAACTTCAAACGGCTCGTTAATCGTGATGTTGCCAGGCAGATCAAACGATCCCATGCTATAGGTATTGGCAAGGAAACAATCCATCAGATAGGCGGTGCCCTCACTGACAATCATCTTGACATAGACCTCCTTGCCGCTGTAGTCAAGCACCTTGTTATAGGTTTCCCCTTCATCAAGCGAATAGAACACTTTGACCTTGTACTCGCCATCTTCCAGTGAGTTCAATAATACAATATCCATACTCTGGCCCGATGACCACATGCCATTGTCCAGTGATTGACGATAGTTGAGCTCCATGTGTTGACGCTCAACGCCATTGTTGTCATAGATGCCCAACTTGAGCGGTATCAAGGCATAGTAATGCTTCCGGCCGTTGTACTCATCATAACCTGCCGTATCCAGCGCATTACCCTCGGCCATCATATCCAACATGAACGAAGCATTAGCCCCCAGTTGAACAGTAGGTGTCTGGGGAATCAACTGGCTGCGGATGTGAAGAGCATCCTCGACTTCACCGGCGCGCGGCGCGGGAATAACGCCGAAGAGGCCGTCCTGCATATACTTGAAGTTGTTGCTTGATGACGGTGCGAGATAGGAAACGAGGAAATAGCCGTCATAGGATCCACCCCAGCCCCAATTGACATGGAAATAGCCCTGGGCGTCAAAGCCGTCAAGCACAAAGGCATGACCACCAGCATCAGTCGAGGTGATGGCATAACCGCAATAGACCACCGGACGACGGGCGCTGATTTCGTCAACCAGGAACTGGTCCCACTCCTCGGCACTATACAAGTCACGGTTCATCAGATAACTCCTGTCGCTGTACTTGAAATAACGCTGCATGGCACGCATGGCACGGTCCTCGTTGGCTCCGCTGCTGCTGCCATAGCCCATATCCATCGAGATACCCACGTCCGACATCAACTTGGCAACGGCGTCACAGGACTCCTGGCTGCTATTGGTATCATACCAGTCAAGCATCAGATCCCATTGATATACCGACTGGCTGAAGTCGGCACTGAGCTCGGTAGGCGTCATGTCATTGACATTGCAGTTATAGGAGTGACTACCCTGGCCGACATCGGGCCACTTGTAATAGTTCATCACCTGGGCAACGGCTGTCGCCACACACCCCGTCACGGCACGGTTGGTATTCCCCTTGTTGTCGGTGTAGGTGGGGCAGAAATTATTATAGGGAGCGCCCTGGTCCCAGAAGGTGGTCATCAGGGGTTCAACGGGTGTTGCTCGCATGGCAGGATGATGAGCAGCCACGCCATCATGCGACTGCAGGAAGGCGATCTGCCTGTTCATCTCGTCCATCCAGTACTGGACAGCAGGAGGCAACTCACTTGCCGTGAAGTCACCCTTGTCACCGTAGCCTAACACCTGCGGCAGACGGTCGTCACCAGCTACCACAACAAAACCGCCGTGGTTGCCTCGGTCAAAAACATAAAAACGATCTTGCTCGGCAGTATAGGCCAGCCTCGTAGCGGCTTGACCCGACGGTCCCGAGAATCGGGGAGACTTTGACGAGAAGAATCTGTCGGCCACCTGACGGGCATCTGCCTTGTTGACCTGAGCAGCCTGCACGCTGCACACCGTTGCCATCAGAATGGCTAAAATAAGAACTATTCGCTTTGTCATCAGACTTATAATTGAGTTTAATTAAATCATCAAATGGGTGGCAAAGGTAATATAAAGTTTCTAGTTTGTTGTACTTAGCCCTTAATTTTTAACTCTATTTTATGAGATTTTACTTCTAATCTTGAAGCAATTGGGCAATAGTCTCCCTGACGCGCTTGGGTGTCGTATAGTCCAGGGCGGCCTCGTTGACGCCGGGGCGGCCCATATAGAGGTTGGGATTGACATATTGCATCGCGCTGGCAAGGGGCTCACGCCCCGAGAAATGGAACTCGTGAAGACCGGTCACGGCATGCAGTTCACGGATATTCTGTTCGGTCACGCCGCTGCCAGCCATGAGGATGATGCGTCCTGCTGCCTGGCGGTTGAGGCGAGCCAGCAATTCAGCTCCTTGGATAGCCTTGGGCTGCTGGCCTGAGGTGAGGATGCGGTCAAAACCCAGCTCGATGACGGTTTCCAACGCCTGCTCGGGATCAGCAGCGCGATCAAAGGCACGATGGCAGGTCACGCTCATCCCATGAGAGCACTCCATCAGATATCGGTTTTTCTCCACGTCAAAGGTGCCGTCGGCATTCAGGCAACCGAACACCACGCCGTCAACACCCAGTTCACGGCACACGGCGATGTCTGCCGCCATGCGCTCCACCTCCAGGTCAGAGTAAAGGAAATCACCGCCACGGGGACGGATAATCACATGCAGGCGAGTCGTCGTCAACACGCGCCGCGCCACCTTGATTTCACCATAACTGGGCGTCGTTCCGCCCTCGGGGATGCCGGCACACAGTTCCACGCGGTCGGCTCCACCCTCTTGTGCCGCAATGCAGGATTCCACCCCATTGGCACACACTTCTACCATAAATTCTTCACGTTTCATGTTTTTCAGTTTTTAGTTAATAGCTAACGGCTAAAGGCTAAAGGCTAATGGCTAAAACCTAAAATAATATCAATGACAGCATTGATATCGGCAACGTTGATCTCGCCGTCGCCGTTCACGTCACCCAACAAGTTCACATTACCTGACAGAATCATGTCGATAATGGTGTTGATATCGGCAATGTTCACCTCGCCGTCGACATTCACATCACCCTGGATGACAACGTCTTGAGGCATGCTGTCATAGACCAGCTCCATCCCCGGAATCTTGAGGGAATAGGGCTCGCCGTTAGTCACGGGGCTATAGGTGATGTAGTAATAGATCAAGTGCAGCGGGAAGTTGCCCAGGTCGGCAACCTCACAGATATCGCTCACGGGAGCATCTACGGTCACCATGTCGCCCGTGCCCTCGATGGGATAATCCACCGTGATGCGCTCGCCATAGGCATTCTCTACCACCATTTTCACCGACTTGAGCTGAATCTCGCCAGGCACCATGCGCAGGCGCAGGGTGTCGGGCAGTCCCCACATCTGTACCGACTTGGAAATCTTGATGTAGGGGTTGCGGGACGAAGAGCCCGTGAAGTCGATTTGCAGACCATTGTCCAGTGCTGTAACGACCCGATCCTTGCCTCCGCTCTGAGCCACCTGCCACGTATCGGGGTCAATGGGCGCATTCTCGATAGTTGTTACACGGCGCTTGGGATTCTCGACACGCACCAGCAATGAGTCGGCAAGCAGGGGGTGGCTTGAGCCCACAAAGGTCTGTCCGTCGGCGACAGCAGTGATGACTCCCCTATCGTCAACCGTACAGACATCCTCATTGGCCGAGGCCCAAGCCACAACCGAAGGGTCCACCTTGTCCATCCCATAGCCGCTGATGCCGTTGATATTGATGGCATAAGGGTGAAACCGGTCCAGCACCACGCTGTCACTCACCAGTTGCCACTGGGCCTCCATGATGGTGACTGGTTGTGTGGCTGTAATTCCGTTGTAGGTCGCATAGAGATTGCCCGAGGCTGGCGTGGAGACAGCATGGAAATTACCGTCCTCATCAAAACTTCCCACCTGGGGGTCACAGGAGAAGGTACAACCCTGCAGCTGGCGCGTCTTCAACACGCCATACTGGTTGTAGCCCCACACATCAAACGATGTGGTAGCCGATATTGACAAGTTGTAGCAGCGGGGCTCAAAACTGATGATGCCGATGTTGTCATCCTCGGGAGCTATCGAGACAAACAGGCAGCCGTTGCCCACGGCTCGCACGGGTCCGTCGCTGGGATGGTTCAGCACCTCGTCATTGACAAGGATGCACGATGAGCCGCCACCATCCAGGTTCACGGCATTGACGGCTCCCAGGGCGTCAAAGATACCCTTCATCTCCCGGAGTGTCACACCCACCGACGTGAGATGCCGCCCGTCAACAACGACAAAGTAGAGACGCGTGCTATCGGCATTGAAGCCGATGGCGGTGCGGGGATGACGCTCGGCCCAGTCCTCCATGAACTGCCCGTTCTGCATGATGATGTGGTTGCTGCCACCAATCAACTGGTGAATATTCACATCCTGCGGACCATTGTTGAGCGTGAGGCTGAAACTGATGTCCAGCACGTCGCCCACATTCATCCATTCAGTCTGGTTGGCATAGGTACCCTTGAGCCACAAGATAGCCTTGCCGTCAGGAATGGTTTTTGAACCCTGGGCATCAAAGATGTCCTCAATGACGCAATGTTCCGTGCCGTTGGCATTCCATCGGAATTCGCCCTCAGCAGGACGCAACAGCACCATCTTGCCCGTGCTGGAGCCGTCATAGGTCACCGGACCGTAGCTGCGGGTAAACAGGAACGACTGGTTGGCAGCGATGTTCTCATAGGCATAACGCATGCGGTTCACCAGATTGAGCGAGAACGAGTGGTCACCGCTAGTCACCTTGCCGACGAATGTCAGGCGATCGATAAAGGGCTTGTTGTCAGTATCCAGTACCAAGCAGGCACGATTGTGGCTGCTGAGCACCAATTCATCGTTGCGCACTTGGCCGCTCAACGGCAGACCCACCTCGTTGGTAGGCGATGTCATGAAGAAGTCGCCATTGACTGCTCCCACCACCTCATGACCAGGCCTGGTGTTGCGGATCGCCATATTGACGGGCGTCTCGCACGCCACCGACTTCTCGCCACCCAGGCAGGTCTCCATCACGACATAGGGATTGGTCAAGTCCATCTCGACGACACTCACCTTGAGGGGCAAGGCAGGGATGTCAAACTTGGCAGCTGTCATGCCCGGTCCCACCAGATGCGGGAAGATGAGCGTGTCCACCTCGTAGGCCTTGTCGCCAATCATCCACTGGTCACTCGCTTGTCCTGCCACCGATGACAGCAGCAGGACAAGTAGCGTTAAGACGATATTTCGTTTCATGACTTCAATATCAAGTCAATGACAGCATTGACGTCGGCAATGTTCACCTCGTTATCTCCGTTCACATCGCCTGGCTTAAAGTATTTACCCGACAGAATCAGGTCAATGACGACATTGACGTCGGCAATGTTCACCTCATTGTCACCATTCACGTCACCGGGTATGCCGGGCTGCGGCTGGGGACCCTCCACGTTGCGGCCGATCTTATAGACCGCCATGCCGTTAAACGCCTTGAACGTGAAGAGCGTCACTTCCTCGTTGCCCTCGGCATCGGTGCCATATTCAACAGCGAAGCAATGCACGCGCAAGCCGCTGTCATTGAACTTACCCAGACTGTCGGCAGGAATCTTCCAGTACTTGGTCATTCCAGCCAGCGACTGGCCTTCGCCCAGCTCACAGATGTTCGCCTGGCAGCCGTGTCCGTTGCCGTTCATGTCGGCGTTAACGTACACAAAGAAGTCGCGATCCTCCAGCTTGAACTCGATACAGCCGTTGGGTGCAGACTGGGGCCAGAGTGCAGGGTCAGTGTCCTCAAACGAATCGATGACCGAGCCCGAGAAGTCATAAATCACAGGAGCCGTATCAAAGCAGTCGATGTAGAACATCTCGCCGCTATAGCGCGATTCCTCATCAGGACCCTCAATCATCTTGATGACGGGAGCCAACGAGAAACCCGTCTTGGTCTCGGGATAGAAATAGATGACATCGATATAGGGGTCGCCCTCAAAGCCACCTTCCCACTCTCCGCCCTGGTCGGCATGCATACGATAGAGCGTGGGGAAACCTGGATCGGCTGTCGAGCCTGACACCGTCATGATGTTACACTCGGCCTGCTCAAGGGTAATGTCACCGATCACGTCAAGATAGTCGGTGCGCTGCGGGGCGTCGCCCTTGTCCATTTCAACGACGAGGGTGAGTTCGCCGGTCTCGGTATCCACCAGATAGACTGGCACATACTGCTGCAGGTTGCTCGTCATGGGAGCCACCCAGATGTGGTGGAAACTGTCCTTGCCGATGCTTGCCACGCCCAGGAAACGGCTATAGGGAGCCCCGTCAAGGTACAGGGGCAGGTCCTCGAGCTGGCTACCGTCGGCTGCCGAGAAACGATGAATAACCGACTGTGCCACAGTATCGGTGCCGATAATCACTGCACGCTCCTCGCTGCGTGCCACATAGATGATGCCCTGGTCCATTGTCGCCGTGCGGGCGCGCTGGTTACAGATGGCATTGGAGGTATAGTCATTGCCACTATGGACACGGTCAAAGATCCACTGGTTCACAATCTTGATGCCATTCACCTCGGGATAGGTCTGGCCATCGGTTACTGCCCATGCACTGAGTGCAGCGGCAAGCAGGGTAACAAATAGAAGTAAAGACTTTTTCATTTTATTTGGTTTTTTAGTGATGATACATTTTCACGCTAAGGCGCCAAGACGATGAAACTATTTTTCAATACATCTTAGCGCCTTAGCGGCTTATCGTGAGAAAGCTAATGATTAGCTCAGGATGATGTCAATGATGGCATTGACATCGGCGATATTGACCTCCTTGTCGCCATTCACGTCACCGACGGTGTCCTGGCTGCCGTTCAAGATCATGTCGATAACGACATTGACATCGGCAATATTCACCTCCTTGTCACCGTTCACGTCACCGATGATACCAGGCTGGGGATCATCACCCATCACGTTGGTACCGATCTTGTAGACTGCCATACCATTGTAGCACTTGAAGATGAACAGCGTCACCTCCTCGTTGCCCTCGGCATCGGTACCGTATTCCACGTTCATGCTCTCGACACGCGTGCCGCCGTCACTCATCATACCCAGTGCGTCGGGCACCATCCAGTAGCGCTGCATGCCGGCCAATGACATACCCTCGCCCAGCTCACAGATGTTGACCTGGCAGGCGCGGTCGATACCGGTAGCCTCGTTGGGACCTGAATACTGGGCGGTCACATAGACGATGAAGTTGCGGCCCTCGAGCGTGAACTCGCATACACCGTTGGCACCGACCTCCATGGGCCAGATCTCGGGATCAACATACTCAAAGTTGTCCACCATCGAACCCGTCTCGTCATAGAGGATGGGTGACGAGTGGAAACCGTCAATATAGAACAGATTGCCGCTATAGCGGGTCTCCTCATCCTCGCCGAGTACCATCTTCACTACGGGAGCATAGCCCCAGTTGGTCACCGTCTCGGGATAGAAGTCATAGATAGCGATGTAGCAATCGCCTTCAAAACCGCCTTCCCAGTCGCCGCCCTGGTCGGCATGCCAGCGGTAAACATACTCCGAGCTGGCACCCACCGTCATGATGTTGCACTCGGCCTCCTCGAGCGTGATGTCGCCCATTACGTCGATGTAGTCACAGCGCTGCAGCACATCACCCTTGTCGAGGTTGGCGACTAACGTGAGCTCACCGGTCTCCTTGTCAACCATATAGACGGGCTGAACGGCTGCCAACTCACTGGTGTAGGGAGCCACATAGAGGTGACCGAAGTTGTCCATGCCCACGGTGTTGGCACTCAACACGGCACCGCCATAAATCGCGCCGTCGAGCGTCAAGGGCAATTCCTTCACAAATTCACCATTGGTTGCATCCACCTTGTAAATCACGCTTTGGGTCAGCGTGTCAGTGCCCAGGATGACCGTGTTGGCATTGGAACGGGTGATATACACATAGCCGTCGGCCATCACCGCAGTGCGGGCATAGGTGTTGTTGTAGGGCTTGCTGTTCCACACGCTCTCGGTGTGCACGCGGTCCTGAATCCACACGTTCTTGATGCCGATACCGTTAACGGCCTCATACTTCACGCCATCGGTCACAGCCCATACATTGGCTATGCACGTTGCCACCAATAGAGAAAAAAGTAATAGTTTCTTCATAATTGCTTTGGTTTTTAGTGTTTATAATTTGTTAGTATTCTTATCTATTCCATTAAGTTAGCAAAGTAACACAAAATATTTCTATCCTCAAAATCCAAGAGGACAATATTTCAAAAAACGCTGCTAAGAGACCTCAAAAACGGCAAATCACAATAATCGCCCGAACTACGAGAGGATGAAATCAATGAGATAATTCACGTCATTGACATTGATCTCTTGATCACCGTTGACATCGGCTCGCTTGATGGCGTTATCATCGACCTGTTTGCCCAATATGATGTCTATCAGCGCATTGATGTCACTCACGTTGACCTCGCCGTCACCATTCACATCGCCAAATATGGGTTCGGGAACAAAGTCCAGTTGCTGGTCCATCCACTGGACGCGCTTGACGAGCCACTGCTTGATGTAGGAGATCTCCTCGGCAAAGTTCTGGGAGATGTAGTAATTGGGCCACACATAGATGCCCCAGACGGGATAAGCCTTGCTGTTGCGCTGCTCGGCACCGCCCACGGTGAGCACATGTGCCAGCGAGTCGACGGTAGCCATCAGGCGGTCCATGCGCAGGTTGCCCTGGCGGTATTGTGCCCACCGCTCTTTCAAGTGCTGGACATAGCGGCGATCAATGTTGAGTTTATACCACCAGAAGGGGACCATATCGGTCGAGGCTTTCTTGGGCAGGATGTCATTGACATTATACATCCAGGTGTCGGTGCGCCATCCCTCAAAGTAGTTGGAGTTGCCATAAGCCAAGTTCATGTCCCAGATGACCATTTTGAAACGCGGGTCTTCACTGTCGCGACGCTTGAAGAACTTGCCGCTCAAGCGGTAGGCATCGACATTGTGACCGATCTCCATCGCCAGCTGATAGTCGATGAACGACATTTCATCGATATACAGGCACTCGCCCGTCTCTAGGTCACGGAACCCCGACGCCATAGCAGCCTCCATCTTGTCAATCTCGTCTTGCATGTAAGCTAGTTGGGCTTCGGTCCAGTCTTCATAATCGGGCCACTTGTACTGGTAATACACGAGGGTCGTCCAGATGATACTGCCATCGCTGCACAAGGGCCTGTACTTTGACACATAGTGGGGCCTGTCGTTGCGGTCCACCTCCATCAGGTAGCCGCCTGTGAGGGCGTCACCATCCTCGCCCGGATCGTCAAGGTTCAGGCGGTTCTTGCCTGCCGAGACCACCTCCGACAAGAGAAAGACACCATAATAGATATCGTTGCAGATGACTTCACAGAAACGACCCTTAGGTGTAAACTCCATCCAGGGTCTGGAAATCTCAAAGGCAAGCATGTCGCGCAACAGGCTCTTGTCGTTATAGGGAGCCAGCAACGCCCAGTTGTTGTCCTTGGGCATTCCCAGGATGGACACTCGCCGCGACGAGCCGCCCTCTTCCAGCGGCCGATTCAACGGCTTGAAGGAATAGGGCTTCTTGGCACTGTAGGTGTAGGAGGAATTACCACGGTAGCGCAGGGCGATATATCCGTCATAATCAACGTGTTGCCCTTGGTGCTTGAGCGTATCGGAATAGTTGGTCCTGCCCTCGCCGTTGTCGATGATTTTCATGCGTGCAGTGACGCGCTCATAGCGTTCCACGTCATCCTCTACTGTCAGCCAGACAATGGGAAGGTTGGTCGATGTGAGCTTGACCCGCTTGTTCATCGGTGCAGTCCATGGCCCATTACTGGCGACGGCTTTGACAAGTCCCGCCAGCAAGAGCATTACGGTCAAGAGCACCAACCTTCTCATTGCACTACTTATTCTGCTTTGACTTATTTACTGAGTATCAGGTCAATCACGGCGTTGACGTCGGCGATATTGACTTCGCCGTCACCGTTCACGTCGCCTAGCGAATAGGTATCTCCTGAATCACCCAGAATCATATCTATGACCGTATTCACGTCGGCAATGTTCATCTCGCCGTCGGCATTCACATCACCGCGCATCAGGGCACGATAGACAAACGTGCGAATGTTGCAGTAGTCGGTATATTGGGCTGTGGTGCCTGTGGCGAGTGTACGATAGGCATAGCGGGCACGGACGTAGTAGGTGTTGCCGTCAACCAACTTGCCGGCGCCCCTGATGTCCCCAAGAGGTATGGTCTCAAAGCCGTCATCGATGGTACCGTTGTAGGAGGTGCGCGACGGGAACGACTCCGAGGTACTGATCTGCACCCTCAACGAGTTGATGCCCTCGACAGGCTCACAGCTCACCACATCGTTGGCATAGAGCACCGTCTGTCCGTTTGCGGGACAGAGCAGTGTGGGAACTGGCGGAATCACCTCTACTGTAGTGAACGACGAGACGGGAGTCACTACTGTGAAATCGCCCTGTATGGCGGTCACTCGAGCATAGTAGGTCGTCGCTCCCGCTAGCCGGTACTTCGGCACCTGCCATCGTGGCTCGTTCAAGCACATGGTGTCGGGATTGTTCATGGTCGACGACGTGGACAGTTCCAGCAGGTAGGATGAGCCCTGGCCTCCTGCCGTCCACGTGATGCAAGGCATCAGGGGAACATCATTCTCTCCGATGCTCGGCGTGATGATGCGCATCTGGCCCAGCGAGAAACGGCTCAGTTCGCTCACGTTGTCCCACTGGTTAAGTCCTCGAGCCACCACACGCCACCAGTAATCCTGCTCGACGAGATGCGGTATCCTGGTCAAGGGGAGGCAGGTCGTGTCGGTCTCCACTCGTGCCACGAGCGTGTTCATCTCGGCATCAGCATAGACCTCAACGACATAATTGGAGGCGTCACACTGCCACTGCAGCGACGAGAGTTCTGTCACAGGACCTCCGTCTTCGGGATACAACAGGACTGGCTTGGGAGCCTGGGTGGGTACCATGCCAGGCATCACCGGCGCATACTCGTTCTCCCAGCGGTCAAGGATAGTCACCGCATAGCGGTAACCCTCGCGCTTGGCGGCTGGCATCGTATAGGATGCCCAATAGGTCACGCCCTCGATATAGCGGGCCTGGCAACGGAACTCCTTGCCCTCCACCCCATCAGGAATGGCATACACCACATAGCGCACATTGGGGATGCTGTCCCATGAGAGCCTGCCGTCGCCATAGGATAGGTTGTTGACGGTAGTATAGGTCTGGTCGGGCTTGAGCCACGCGGGGACGGGATTCAGCGCCAACGTCGAGTAGAGGCTGTCCTTCAACCACGTGCGCAACTGGCGCACCTTGCCGTCGATGACCTCCTTCTTGTTGCGCCATGTGCCGTAACGGAAGTAGACCATGCCGGGATTGCCGCCGGCAGCCATCGCAGCGCGCATGACACGTCCCTGCTTGACAAACTCGGCGAGCGTCCAGCCTTCCTCATCGGGAATCCACTGGCTGATATAGACGTGGCGGTTGAACCTGGCAGCCATCTTGCCCCACCAGGTGGTGACACCGGTAAAGGTGCCTGTCGTCTTCCAATAGACCTGGGGCGCCATGAAATCGATGGTGCCACGCGTGAGCCAAGCCATCGGGTCACTATAGATCTGGTTATACTGCCAGTCGCTGCCCACGGGACAGGGCTCCACGCCATACTTGTCGGCAACAGACTGGGCGGTGCAAGCCACACCGGCGGGACCGATACCGAAGCGCACCCACGGCTTGGTCTCCTTGACCATGTCGTTCACGTCCTTGACCATCTGGTTGACGTTCTCACGGCGCCAGTCGCCTTGTGACATCGTGCCGCCCCCGGCCTTGTAGGCGTTATACAAGTCTGCATCGAGCGAGAACGACGGGTTGTCCTGGTTGTAGAAGTAGTCGTCAAACACCAGTCCGTCAACATCATACTTCACGATGATGTCCTTGCACACATCGACTACCCGTTGGCGCACCTCGGGAATGCCGGGATTGAGCACCGTCTCATAACTGGTCGTCAACAGCCACTCGGGGTGGGTGTAGATATAATCGAGCTCACTCTGGCCCCACTTGTTGTCACCGTGGCCATAGCGATAGGGGTTAACCCAGGCATAGACCTCAATGCCGCGCTTGTGGGCTTCGGCAACGAGGTATTCAAACGGGTCAAAAGCCGGTGCCACGCCACGGGTGCCCGAGACGTAGCTTGACCATGGCTCATAGGCCGAGTTGTACATCGCGTCACACATCGCACGGACATGGTAGTACACCACGTTGATGTGGTTGACAAGCATCGTGTCGAGCATCTTGCGGCACGCATTCTGCATGATGGGCGTGTTGCTTGTCGTGATGGCACCACTGGGCCAGTCGCTCAGGTAGGCGGTCATCCAGATGCCACGCTGCTCGCGCTTGGGCGGCACATCACTGGCCGAAACCGCAAAACTGGCGACAAACGCCACCAGTAATGCTATTAGGATGAATCTTTTTTTCATCATTTTTCAACTTAAGGTCTTATAAGCCCTATAGGCCCTATACGACTTATAGGCCCTATAAGACTTATAATGTTTAGAACAGATTGGTCATGCGCGGGTTGATGCACACACCCAGGATCTTGTCCTTGTTGCCGTTGAAGTTATACACCTTGCCATCGGCGGGATTGAAGTAGTAGAGACCCGTGGTATAGGTCTTCTCGGTCGTGGCAGCACGGAAGCCGAAATAGACATAGTGGGTCTGACTATCCACAGCCATCTGGGTGGTGTAGACGCCCTCGGCATCGGTCGTGTTGATGGGATCGGCCTCCATGGTGATGAAGTTGACGTACTTGTCATAGGTCACCGTGGCGTTGTCGGCAGGAATCTCATACTGGGTGAAGCCCACACCGGGCGTGGTGCCCTTGGTCATCCACACGTACAGGTAGCCCAAGTCCTCGTCGAGCGTGAAACCGCGCGGCTGCGTCGTCTCCAGCACAATGGGATAAGGAATGGGGACTCCAGTGCCCGTCTTGCCGATATCACTGGGTTTGAAGCGATAGATGCCGTTACCAGAGTAATTCTTGCCCCACCAGAACTTGCCTGTCTTGTCCAGGTAGAGGCCCGTGTGGATAGCACCATAGGCGATACCCTGACCATAGTAGCTCAACTGGTTGTTGACGACAAAGTAGCCTGCCGTGCTGGTATAGTTGGTCTGCTCGGTCTCGCCACGCGTGGTGAGCGGGATACGGCGGATGCCCGTGTTACGGTCGGTATAATAGAGGTTGGTGCCGTCGGTACAGCCCTGGAAGGGGTCGTTAAAGGCTGGACCGCCCACGTTGGTAATCATCACATTGGTGGTCTTGCCATCGGCACTCATGACGGTAATCTTGCCGTCGCCCAGGTTGCCCGCCTCGTCGTTGATGTAGTAGTACTGCTTGCCGCAGTCCAGGATATAGACGTTGTCCTGCTCGATGGTAGCGCTGTCGGTCACCGTCTTCTCACAGGCGAACACCAGCGTGGTGGGCATATTGCCCGAGCTGACGCCCATATCAAACGGCAGATTCTTGGTGCCGGCAGGCAGTTGCGAGAGGTCCACCAGCTTCACCGCCATGATGTTACCGCCCTGGGTCGCATAGTAGAGCGTCGGAGCGGGAATCGACGAACCCACCTGCACATTGACGTAGCTGTCCTCCAGACGGCGGTTCTCGCCATCGATATCAAACCACGTCTGCAACGTAATCTTCTGCGAACCGATGTTGCTGAATGTCAGCCTGCCCGGGTTGTCAATGGTGCCATCCTCGTGGCTGTAGCCCTCAAAGGTGGTCATGACATTACCCTCGGCATCACGGGTGCCGTCGGGGAACATCCACACATACTTGCACCTCAGGTTCTCGGGGTTGGGCAACTCGATGTCGAGCTTCACTTTCACATCGTTGATGACCACGGGAGTGGCACTCTGCTCGGCGACACTCAGCACGGGGGCGATGTCATAGATGAGCAAGGGATAGGTGCGGCTACCCACGCCATCGATGGTCAGCGTCACTTGATAGATGCCCGCCTTGGCATACTTGTGGGAGGGGTTCATCTCGGTCGAGGTGGTACCGTCACCGAAGTCCCACTTCGCCTGCCCCGACTTGGCAGAGGTATTGGTGAACTCAACCGTCGAGACCACATAGAAGTCCAGACCATAACGATCATCATCTACCCTGTAGGTGAAGTCCACATCACGAGTGGGGAAATTGTCATAGTCGGGCGTCTTATCGATACAAGACACGGCAAGCATCGCCATCAGTATCAGAAATGATATTTTATTGAATGTCTTCATATTCCTAAAGTTTTCTTTTTTAGGTTTTAGGCTTTAGGTTTTAGGATGCAGATAACTCCTAACTCCTAACTCCTAACTCCTAACTTCTAACTCCTAACTTCTAATTGAGCGTAACTTCTTTGTTATCGGTTGTCACGCCCACCTTGCCGTCGGTGTCATATACCCGGAACTGGGGCTCCAGGAAGTAGGTGCGGTTGAAGTTCACCGTGTAGGCCTTGTCCGACGTGTTATAAATCCACGACGTGAAGGGAATGGTCTGCAGCAGGCTCTTGAAATAGGGCATATACTGGCGGCGCACGGTCGTAATCTTGCCACCCGTGTCGTCGCTGTAGCGCGAGAAGAGCCAGAAGGCCGACTTAAACACTGCCTGCACGTTAGCACCCGTCGGGGCATCGCTCTCGCTGGCAATCTCATGGTAAACGGCTTTTCCGTCCTCTCCCACCGTGACGTAGTAGTAGTGGTCCACTTCGTCGGTGGTGAACCAGGCG
>JAEEGL011118841.1_pt1 | contig 37095 bp, 27 predicted proteins | sample 9134231 | NCBI WGS metagenome assembly JAEEGL01 (sample SAMN16246548, study PRJNA631951) | gut metagenome | biome: gut microbiome; feature: rumen; material: fiber-attached | host: Bos | place: Iran: Karaj | collected 2018-10 | reverse complement strand
GCATGGAATCGAAAGCGCTACGCTATCGCTCTGCCAACACCGACCCCGTCTTGGACCTTTCCAACTTCTTCACCATCGAGAAGAGCGGAGGGTACATAGGATTGCGAAACGTGGTGTACGCTTCTGACTTGTTCCAGACGCACGACGGTGCGGGCTATATGTACGTGAACACGTTCACCGACAAGAATCTCGATGAATGGAGTTACCTCACCCCTACTTATCAGAATGGCTATTGGCTTTTCGAGAGCGGAAAATATCCCATGTCGAGCGGCAACTGGGCTTGCGGTTATCTGGGACCTTGGAACAAGAATGTGGCAGCTGGTGAGCCCATCGCGCTCAACCGAAGGAACGAAACGGACGACGAGGCAGGCCACTACCGCCTGTATCGCATTGCCAAGGCGAAATTGATGAGTGAGTGGAGCCAATTGTGGCAAGCAGCATCAGCCACAAATGTGATGGACGTGACGTGGATGGTTGCCAACCCTTCTTTCGAAACTGGCGACGTGCGCGGTTGGACGTATGCGGCGTATAATGGTGAAAATGTCATTGCTCCAGAAGAATACAATGATTTCGGGGCAAAGGATTATGGCATGACGAATAAGGACGGACAGTATCTCTTGAATGCTTTCCAATGGTGGTGTACCTCTATGAGCATCAGCCAAACCGTGTTAGGACTGCCTTCTGGAGAATATGAATTGTCGGGTGTTGTCTGTACATGGGAAGGACGGGAGGTTACTTTCAGCGGCAACCAAACCACCATTATAACTACGGGCATCAACGACGCAACGGGCATTCCCGTTTCCATGAACATCGCTATTGGCAACAACAAGCGACTGACGATTAGTGCGGGAAGCACAGGGCAATGGTGGGTGAATGGACATGAGGGTGAGACACAGACGTTCTTCAAGCTTGACAATGTGCAACTGAAATGCAAGGGCCTTTACTTGAACGCCATAGCGCAACCCTTACCCAATGACAATACGACATTGTTGTTGCCGAATGTCTGGTACTATTATGATGTTGACTACCCCTGCGAACATTGGCTGATTGGCCATCTCGACGGTATGGTGTATAGCACCGATGGCGACAAGTTGATAGCAAACGTCTCAACATCTGATGCTGCCCAACAAGTAACATTGCCGAAGGGTCGCGTCTATTTCAAGACGAGTAGCAACGACGCTACGCTCATCGTCAAACCATGTAGGGAAATGCTGGAATCGGAAGAGTTTACGGCGGTGGCATTGAATGTGGATGGGTTGCCGAAAGAATTAAATTTCATAGTGTATCAATTAGATCTGAATCCTGACGGTCCTGGTCAAGAAGGAACAAAGAAAATCAGTAGGTATTTAGCCTCAAAGGATTACGATTTCATAGGCTGTAGTGAGGACTTTAACTACCACGGTTCATTGATGGAGTCATTGGCTGAAAACGACAAATACGGGAGTGGTAGAGTACGTGCAACACTGAGTGTATCAGGCTTATCACTATCGACGTTTTTGAATGGATTCCGTTTCGACACTGACGGTCTTAACCTCATCTGGAAGAAATCCACTACAAATGCATCAAATGAAAGTTGGACACAATGGGATCATTCAGAAGCTGGTGATGGCAACCAATATATCAAGAAAGGCTTTCGCCATTATGACATGACCATTGGCGATAACACTTTCGATGTCTATGTGCTGCACATGGATGCTGGCGACGTGACCTCATCGCGCGAACAGCAATGGCGACAACTGGCAGCAGCCATCAACGGTGCCGTCCAATCTCGTCCGAAACTCATCATCGGCGATACGAATAGCCGTTGGACGCGCGAGGACATCAAGGCTAACTTCATGGATTTATTAAACAGCAATCTGACTGCCTCTGACGCATGGGTGGAGTTCTGCCGCGACGGGGTGTATCCTACCACCGATATGGGCGACTTGACCAACCAAGACGACCCGACGAATTACTCGAACTACGAGGTTGTGGACAAGATTATCTATATCAACCCCACGGCTGCAAACACCTTGCAATTGGTTCCGCAGAGTTTCCGTATCGAACAGGACTATACATACGGCACGGTGGATGGAACCGCCAACGACACGCCATTGGGCGACCATAGGCCTGTAGTGGTGGCATTCAAGTTGGTTCAGTCTGGCGAGCTCATCGACTATCACGACGTGACCATTAGTGATGCGAAGTATGCCACATTGAGTTTGCCTTGGAATGCAACCATTCCTTCTGGGGTAACAGCATACACGTCTGATTGCTACCATGCCGACAACCATCAAATAGACTTGCAAGAGGTGAACGAGGTGATTCCAGCAGGAACGGGCGTGATACTTTATAGCGACACCCCAGAGACATATCGTTTCTATTACAATGGTAGTAATGTGGACAAAATCACAGAAAACATTCTCAAAGGAACGGAATGTGGAAGATTGGAGTCAACTGACCGTGACAATGATTACACCTACTACGTGCTGGCGAACAAGGCGAAAGGCGTGGGAATGTATAGGTTGGGCAACAATACGGCCATCCCACAATATCGGGCTTACCTGAAACTCTCTTCTTACGATGCTAACCCCAACAACATGCCTGTTGAACACGTGAGATTCTTTGCGAATCACGATGAAGACTGGGTTTCTGAGGACGGAGGATTCATTGATGCCATCAACAGGACTTCTACCGACGAAGGCGCCATCATCAACATCCATGCTCCGAACGGCATTCGTCTCGACAAGATACAGAAAGGCGTGAACATCGTGCGAATGAGAAACGGAGTGACTAAGAAAATCATCAAATGAGTGGAACCATGAAACACGAATATATCAAACCAACTATTTCGGTCATCGTGCATGTTTGTCGCCTGTTGAACGAAACAATGAGTGTTTTCAATGGAGACGATGATGTGGTAGATGACGAGAGTGAAATCCTTAGCAAAGGGACGTGGGGAAACATCTACGGCGAAGAGGAAAATAACGCTACGGGATGGTAGTTTTGAGAGAGTTAGAGAGTTAGAAGCAAGAAGTAAGAAGCAAGAAGCAAGAGATATGTATTCTAACATTGGGGCTTAATGGCGGTCTGAAAGACCACAAGCTTTTAGCGTAGGGCTTAGAGCTCATTGGCCTTTCAGGTCGCAATTTAGCGGACACAATGATTGTTTTATCCCCAAGGGGAAACGAGATCCTTCGTTCTTATGGGGTCTTCTTTTCAAGGATGATATTCACCAAGGCAATCACGTCGGTGATTGTCACCAAACCGTCTCCGTTAATGTCGGCAGCAGCGACTTTTTCCGCCTTTCCGAGAATGATGTTTACCAAAGCAATTGCATCGGTAATGGTAACGAAACCATCGTTGTTGACATCGCCAATCAAGGTGTTGAAGAGCACTTCCACCACATCGCCAGCATGGATGCCTGTAAGGGTGCAAACGCCATCTTCGGTAGTGGGTATGATGCGATTGCCGTTCACTCCTACGATGGAATGAGCAACATCGAAGTCATCACTACGGAAGCGGATGTCACCACCTTTATTGGAATGGATAGACACATTTACGGGAACGCCGTTCTCCCAAGCAATGTCAACGGTATTGTCTCCTACTGCCTTCAATCCACTCACACTTCCATTCTCCCACACCGAAGGCAGGGCGGGAAGAATATCTATAACGCCCGTCACACTCTGCATCAGCATCTCCGCAATTCCAGCACATGTGCCAAAGTTGCCATCAATCTGGAAAGGAGCATGAGAATCAAAGAGGTTGTAGTAAACTCCTCCACGCGACTGATCAGTACCATAACTGGTGGAATGACGCAGGGCATTGTGGATGATTCTATGCGCATGGTCGCCATCATGAGCACGCGCCCAGCAATTCACCTTCCAACCAAGCGACCATCCCGTAGCTGCATCACCACGCAAGGTCAATGAATTAACCGCAGCATTGAATAACGTAGGGTCTTCATCGTATTTCGACACCTGACTGAAAGGATAGAGACACATCAAATGGGAAAGGTGACGATGGCCATTCTCGCCAGCGGTGTAATTGCTTGTCTTCCACTCTCTCAACAACGAAGAGCCATCTGCCAACGTACCTGCATTGAAACCGCTATTGGTGGAATATGTCTCTGTGCGCAAACCCTTATCCAATTTGTTGTACATGGAAGTCAGGGCGGCCATATCGCTTTGGCTAACACCCGATTCAGCGCCCAACACGTCGTAGGCCTCAATGACATTCGAGAAGAGTTCGCTCACCAACTGTTGTGAGTGTGCCGTAGCATTCTCACTACCTGGACCATTCTCAGGTGAATACTCATTGGGACATTCATACGTTCCATCGTTCGGATTCAGCACCAAACGTTCCATCCACCATTCAGCGGCTCCCCACATGGCAGGGAAAGCACGGCGCAGGAAATCACGGTCGAGCGTGTAACGATAGTGTTGCCAAAGATGGGTGCAATACCATGCGTTGGCGATGGTGTAATTGCCCATCCAACTCGACATACCGCCAAAGATGTTGCTCTCGGTAAACACCGTCCAACCCTTCGTTTGTGAATTACTGCCAAACGTACGAGTGGCTATAAAGCCAGGACTATTCACCATATTGATAATATAGTTCAAGAATGGCAGGTGTGTCTCGCTAAGATTCGTGGGTTCAGATGGCCAGTAGTTCATCTGAACATTGATGTTGGTGTGAATGTCTGAATTCCAAGGACCTTGAGCAAGATTACACCAAATACCTTGCAGATTGCTCGGAGCATCAATACCGCGACTGGAACTAATCTCCAAATAACGACCATACTGGAAATAAAGTTGTTCCAAGAAGAGTGCTTCAGAATCGGTGCTGGTATTAGAGAGCGTATTGTAATAGTTCACGAGGTCTTGCGTGGTACGTGTGTTGCTCGGAGCCGCACTACCCAATTGCAAATTCACACGCGCCATATAGTTTTGGAAATCATTGATATGGTCTTGACGCAACGCATCCCATCCCTTGGCTTCTGCGGCAGCAATACGATTCTCCATCGTACTTGCCAATTGCGAAGTACCAGAGACGAAACCATCGGAAGGAATACCGTTGTAATCCGTACCGCCCGTTAAAAGAAGAAGTACTTCATTCGCATTGGAAACAACAATCTTATTGTCGCTGGTTGTCACCGTTCCATCACTAATCACCTTGAACATGGTATGATAACTCACGATGTCCAACTTACCATTGAACGAAGCCGTACCATTCGAATAGACAGGCGTGGAAGCATTGATACCACTACCTGGTTCGTAGGTGAAACGAAGGTTCAATTTGTTTCCACCCTCAGCGGTATAGTGAGCGGCGATTACTTGGTCGGGATTGCTTGAGAGATATTCGCGCTTATAGGTAGTGGAAAGGTCGGGACTTTGGAATTGAACACCAGCAATCGCATCTTCGATGTCAAGATAGCGCACATAGTTTTGCACGGGAGCAGAATTGTCTTCCAAGCTGAATGTTTTCGACATATCGCGCACCATGACACTTCCAAAATTGCGATAGCAACCATGATTGGGATTCGGTTTGATAGAACTCGTACCTGTCCAAAGTGTTTTCTCATTAAACTGAATCTCGTCGGTATAAACCTTTCCTTGTTCCGTAGCGCCCAACTGACCGTTTCCAATAGGCAAGGCATATTCCATCCATTCGTTGCTCACACCCGTCTTCGTAGAAGGTTGGTTGTACCATAATGTCAGAGGATGGGGAGCATCAAAACTATTCACACCATTGACGGCATAGAACTCGCTATATGCTTGGTCATCATAGTCATCTGGGTCTACCTCCGTAAAATAGAATGTAGAACCACTATCCCCCACTGCCCAAGTGCTATTCCATAAAGCCAAATAATTACCGCGCTTATTCCAATAGTTATTTCCAGACGAGCCCAATCTGATGTAAGCATCCGTTCCTGTGGTGTAAGCCGATTCATCGTAGAATGTGAAGTAGGTGGTATAGGTAGCATCGTCAGCAGAGATAGAAGCATCCACCATCTGTGCACGCGCATTGGCTTCACTACCCGTATAAGCCAATACACGATTAGGACCCGTGGTGTAATTATAGAAACGATAAGTACCATCTGATTGTCGTTCTACGCGCCACAATCCCTTACGGTCGGCAGGGCGTTTGGTGTTGGTCAACAACAAGTAATTTCCATCCATGTATTCGCCATTCAGACTCAAATATCCAGCATTCTTGTTTTGAATGGTGTACCAAGTATCGTCGCCATTCTTAAAGAAAGTAACAGGATAGATATACCAATTGTTGTTGCCACTTGTAGCCGTTACCTTTCCACTATCCCAGAAGGCCAATGTGTTGCCCGCTCCATTGTTGTCAACAATTCTTCCGTACGTAGTACCGTCGGAAGTAATATTCCATCCGAAATGATTCGTCGTACCACTGATATTATAGAAGAAATAGTTGTCGGGAATACTGCCTGTTGATAAATTAGAAGTGATGTATCTACCATTGGCAAACTGAATGTGATAAACACCATTTTTCTCCGTAGGAATAAAACGCACAAGGTAGTCAGTAGCGAGATTGCCAATGGTTCCGTTGAACGAATCAGCCGTCTTACTGGTATCTCCACGTTTCAATGTTTGTCCTGCTCCCACATCGTACATAGCCGACTCACCACCGCGTACTTGCGTAACAATGTACCAATGATTGTTGTCTGCTCCATCTGTGGCGGGAATCATCGTAGTGGCTTGATTGCCCACGCTAATGTAACCCGAGGGGAGATTGACACTCCAGTCGGCTACGTCACGCTCAACCATTTCGGCCTCGTAGATAAACAAACGACGTGAACCAGTAGGTGTGTTATCTGCCGACCACGTGATAGGCGACAATCCATCCCAACTCACATCAATGGCTTGATTGGACGACGTATCGTAAATCATGGCGTAGTTGTTCGCATCAAATACGATAGACAGATTCTGCGATGTAGCACCCATGGAGATAGGACTGCCATCATAAGTGCCTAAACTCATAAAGTTGCCCGTGCTCATGTTCTGAACGACAAAACCATCGGTAGTATTGCCCATCAATCTCCACACAAACAAGTTGCTAGATGTGCTCCCCGTGGTTAGCGACGTGGCTTTCACACCTGCCCCCGTATCATAAAGGAAGTTGGTTGTACTACCGTTTTGCGCATAGCCAGCAATGACATAATACTTATCATTGGTGACGGAATTCACCTGCTCGCCTCGTTGATTCAAAACAAGCACATTGTTAGCATCAGACGGAACTACGAATAGCGCTAACAAAAGGCTAATTAAAATTTCTTTCTTCATATAGTTAGATAGATTGTTTAAATGTTGACTACAAAAATACAAATAAAAAACTATAAGTAGAAAAAAAAAGACGTAAAATCTCACTTAAAGACATTTTGCCATACTTATTATGTTTTTTAATGATTGTTCAATTTATTTTTTCATATCCTATATATTTTATGTTTATGCACCGTGAACTTATGTTTACAGCCCTTGAATATATGTTCATAGGCCTTGAACTTATGTTCACCGCCCGTAAATATAAAATTTCCACGTTGAAAAGATACTTCTTCTGTCAATTTCCCCAAGACAATTCCGTTGCAATCCATCAACATAGCAGCTAATGTTTCACAACCACAAACAGATTATTTATCGTTCTTTTGTTAAAACGTACTATATATTCATTCTGCTCTATGACTGATTTGAGTTAATCTTACTTTTCCCCAAAAATAGATTGAGCCCAATTTATGTTTTAAGTGGCGAGAACAAATAATTAGCGTCGTAACCATACTCGTTACGACGCCTAATATTATGTTTGTAAATGAGCGTAAAAAGCTATGAATATGACAAATGATTATAAGTTCAAGAATTTATCCAACAATCGTTTGCGGTATTTGTAAGTCACGGTTATCTCATCCATGCTTTCAAAGGGTGGATATAGAACACACACACCATCTTTTCTTACGGTCTGTATATAATAGATATTCACAATATACTTTCTATGTACTTGTACAAAACTATCAGACAAATGAATGATATCTGATGCCTGTATATGATGTTTCAGGCTTCGAGACTCCACCGACTTTGTTTCATTCTGGTTAGCATAAACAACATACCAAACTTTTTCATTACTATCGTATTGAAAGAAAGCTATATCTCTCAATCTTACTACAGTCATTCCATTTCCGTCAAGAAGTACCATGAGTTCTTTCTCAGCACGAACTACATTTCCATCTTCATTGGAAACAGAAACATCCCACGAATTTTCTACCCTTTGGATAATTCCGTCAAGGTCTTCAGCATTAATAGGTTTAATCAAGAAATCAAAGGCTTTTTTACGGAATGTATCTACTGCATAATGACTGTAAGCAGTGTAAATGACCACACGACATTTTTGGAGGATTTCCGCACCTAAATTGTCCAAGAATTCCAAGCCCGTCATTCCTGGTATCTCAATATCAAGAAACAACAAATCGGGACTATATTTTGTAATAGCCGCAAGTCCTTTTTCTCCACTATTACATGTACAAACGATTTCCACTTGTTGGTATCTTGACAAACTCTCTTCCAATGCCTTTACGTCATTGGGATCGTCCTCTACAATAACTGTCTTAATCATGATAGTTTGATAGTTTTAATGATGGCAGGAATAGTAAGAGTGGTACGACATCCACACACTTTCCCATCGGTATTCTTTACATTATTGATAGTAAACTCCATTTCCTCGCGGTTCTTCTTATTGTAATAGTCAATGGTGTTTTGTATTACTCGAAGTCCAGTTCCCGTACCAGTATTGGCATACAGTGGCGATTGTTCACGAATGTCAAAACCTCGTCCGTTATCCGTTACCTCAATAATGGTCTTATCCTCTTTGGTCTTGATTTCCACGGTAAGCATCTTACTGCCATCTATTCCCTTTAACCCATGCTTAATAGCATTTTCAACAAGGATTTGTATGAATGTAGAAGGAACAAGACGACTTTCCTGTTCTTGTTCGTTAGGCGCAATAATATTGAACGTAAAATCATCTCCCATCGTTGAAGAAGCCACATCAACATAATTCTTGGTGAAATCCAATTCTTTACGCAACGTAACAAACATCTCCTTGGAAATGTCCACTTGCGTATGCATGAGCTTGATAACTCCCTTGATGGTGTTTTCCGCTTCATTTACGTCAAGGGTAGTTGCATGTTTCAACACGTTGAATGTGAAATGTGGTGTTATGATATTTCTCACATTCGCTATTTTTAAATCCATGATTTCCTGTTGCCTAACAGCATTGCGTTTTCTCAAGTAGATTGTCCATATCAATAACATCAACGCTATTAACAATATTCCACTGATAATCAAAGCCGAAACAAGCCAATTGTGCTCCAATTGAGCATTCTTCTCTTCCATGCGTAATTGATTATGTAACGTCAGTGTGTCAATTGTCAATCGCATCACAACATCTGTTGCTCTCATGTGTTCCCTACTTTCATCTATGGAATCCTTCCGTTGTTTGTACAATCGCTCATAATAATTAGCAAGTTGCGTATTATTTGACCTTTGGTAATAGTCATGTAAGTAACGATTACGAATATCAAGCATGTTTTCATCAGACGTTAGGTCTTTTGGCTCGGTTGCCAATATCTTTCCAACGTTATTTAAGTCATTATTGTTTAATGCATTGGCAATGCGGATGGTGTTAGCATAATATACACCATCATTCACTTTCTTGACTCGGAAGAAGCTATCAGCAGGAGCTAAACAGGTCAATGATTCTTCCGTACGTCCCAAGTTTTGCAAGACATCTGCCATATTCAACCGACAAAGATAATCCTCGAATCCGCCACGTAAGTCGTATTCACCTATCATGCTATCAAGTTCCTGGAAGACGGAAAGAGCCTTGGCATAATCTTTCTTAAAATATTGCAAGTTACCATAATTGTTGAGATAGGTCAACTTCATGTTAACATGTAAACTATCATAATTCTCACGCGCTTTTTCGAAATATTCCTCTGATAGATTATAATCCTCCAACATTTGGTATATAACTCCCAATCCCATGTAATACGTCGCTCTCCTTCGCGGCTCAAGGTTGATAGAATCAGCCAATACCAATGCACGGCGATACCATGAAGCAGCATCGGGCAATCGATTCATTTGCTTGTAGGCATCACCCATGTTGGCACAGATATCAGGGGCATTTTTTATCAAGTCACTTTGCATAAACAAGCGATACGCTTCCATATTGTCCTTCAACACTTGCTCCGTATTTTGGTGATATAGATAATAATAATTGGCACGCAAGTTATGGGCACTGGCAGCGATACCGTTGATGCGTGACGAAGGCTTCTGGCGTTTAGTAAATTGTAAGATACGGTTGGCACAAGGAAGGATGGAATCTGGGGCAGACACCATGTACAATGACCCTAACAAAAAATAGTAGTCATAATACACCATACTGTCTCTCGTTGCCGCCAATGCGGAATCTACCATTGCCCGTGCCTCTGGCACATGTTGTCTCACTGCCACACTCACTCTCTCAAAATCCTTGTCGGAATGGGAATGCTCACTTTCTTTTTCTTGGAGGCATGAAAACAATGCCATTCCCACGATTAGCAAAAGGAAACTCTTTATAAATGTCTGTTTCATACGTTGTAATTTATGATTTGCAAATATACAAAAAATGTTTGTTATCGTTATAAATATTCTCTGTTTTAGGTCGATTGGTAGAATGTTGTATTCTATATCACAATCAATTGATAGATAGAGGATGTTTTAATTTAAACCGAGTTCCCAACTATAATAGAAATGTATCACCAGGTATTGATATAAACATAATTCATGTTACTTTTTAACAACCACTTTATATGCCATGATAAGTCCAGATTCCGCATAATATTTCAAAACATACGTTGTGCCCTCGCAAATACCTTTCAACTTTCCTTCATTCTTTTGCACCTTTACCCCATCTGTAAAGACATAATAGTCTTCACCAATACATGGATACGATTCTTCACCCACTTTCAAGAAGTACACTTCTGGCTGAACACGGTAGTAAACAAAACTACCCATCTGTGTAATGACTTCCAAAGCATTCTCGGCCAACCCTGTTACAAACCATCTATATATGCGACGATAGCCATAACCGTTTGACCACAGATTAAGCATAACTCCATTGTTCATATATGTCCCATATGTCATTGTGTCAAATCCGTATTCCAGATAGTAGTCATAGCCGACATAAGTCCTATCATCATTGAAAGTCAACACTTCATAATAGCCCTTTTCATTGCTTCCCCAAAACCATTCACCGATAAGTGTAGCTTCATGAAACACCTCAGTCTTTTCAAAAAATGTAATGCTGTCTATACATTCTATTGGAGTATCAAGCACGCTTCCATCTTTGTAATTAATACGCATTGTGCTTTGAGCATCACAATTTACACAAAAGAAAAAAGCAAATAGAGTAGTATACAAAATACGTGACAACTTTTTCTCTTTGATACTGAAAAAACTGTAAACTTTCTTGTACCATGGAATCTGTACTTTTCCTTTTTTGTTCAAAGCAAAGATAAACTCTCTTGCAGACTGGTACCTCTTCATAGGATTCATTTTTATTGCTTTTTTAATGATTATTCTAAGGTTTTCTTCTGAAATCTCATTCAACAATATTTTATCATAACCCCGCATGAGTAATACTACATGTGGTTTTTCCTTATATTTATCATCACGAGGATCAATATAAAGTTCATGCGCCTTATGGCACTCTTCTAAAGTTGTGTTGCTTTTATATGGAAGATGGCCAGTTAGTATACAGTATAAAAGAATTCCGACGCCGTAAATCTCAGAGCTCTCCCCTTTATCTTCTTGTTCAATAATTCTTTCAGGTGAGGCATATTCAACAGGGAATAATGTATCAAACTCATCAGGGTGTACAGCAAATGGCAACTTACATACACTAAGCAAGCTGCCCCTTAATCTAATTCTTATTTCACCACTCGACGTAAATAGGATATTTTCTGGCAGTTCTATAAATCTTAAATCGATGTCATTCTCATGTATGGAATTTATCACTTTCAATATTTCTATGACAACCATCTTGGCAAAATCATTTTTACGATGTTGATACATCTCATACATCTTAATCGCAAATCCTATGGGTTGACTATCTACTCCGCACACTTTCCCTCGCATTAGGTCATATAATGATACTCCATTATAATAATCCTCTATCAAATAGTGATGATTTGGACTACATGATATATAATCTATTATTGGTATAAATGATGTTCCAGAGAAGTCTATGTGTTTCTCTTTTATATGTTGCCACAGTGAAGACACATAATAATCGTCATTTATCAAACAGACCATAACATTCTTAAGAAAGCGGGAATCCCTTTTGGAATAGCACTTTCCAAGATAGTATTTTCCCCAAGCATCTTCATAAAACGGAGTTGTATTTGGGGTATACTCATAATAAACATCCTTTTCGGATTGAAACTTAACAATTGTAGTTGTGTTTCCTTTGTTGTCGGTCAATTCCAATTCCTCATAGCCAGACGAATAGTTCCAGCCACAACGCGGACATATGGTATTACATGTTCTATATTCATTAAGGAAGCCGCATTCGGGACATCTTATGTTGTTCATATTTCAATCTTTTCTACAATATGATTTTAAAAAGTACGAGCAGCACCGCTAAAATGTTGTCCATATACATTGATACCAAATACAAACACCTCGTTTGGCAGTAAACTCTCTATTATTTCAGGAGTGAAGTTTATTACTTTTTACAATAAATCGATGTTGTCAATGTCTTCATCGGATATGTTATCATTGTCTATGTCGGATAGATAATCACATCCGTCATCTTCATGATTGTTTGATCCTTCAAAATCATCTACTTCGTCTTGTTCATATGGTTCTATATGATCATACGAGTAGAGGTCTTCGTCATTACTGGTGTCTATTATTTGTGGAATATCAAAATCTGCCTCAAATTCGGAAGGGAGAACGACTCCACTTTCTACCAAATTCTCATAATCCTCTTCAATTTGGTCATTTGCATCAAGGAGTTCTTGAAGCTCTTCGTTATGAGAACACGCATCAAGAAACATTGCCTCTTGTTCAGACGACATTGCACCATCCAACCAAGCAGCGAAGGTCTCTTCTGATAGAACTGGGTTATAGAAATTTGCCATAATTCTGAGCCTCCCTTTTCAAAATTTTTACAAATTGTTCTTTTGCCATCTTATGCTTGTTATAAAAAGTATTCATGTTCATACCCATAAGTTGTGCAGTCTCTTCGTTCGAATGTCCCTGAAAGTAGCGCAACCGTATGAGGTGACTATATCTCTTATTAGGCATGAGTTGAAGAATAATCTCTGCATCATAATTATCTAAAGAAGAATCATCTATACTTATAGACTCTGAAAAAACCTCAATTCTTACACCCTCATCATCAAATTTATCAGAGATACGATTTGTGAGAAACTTTTGCTTACGCTCATACTTCTTGTAGCAATAAAACAAGCAAACAGTTTTAAGCCATGTATACAGAGTGCTTTGAAATTTAAATTGTTCCAACTTGCATAAGCCTGTATCTTTTCCAGGAGTCATGACGTGAACGTATATTTCACTTATAAACTCCATACATGAAGAACAGTCGGTATGATAATTATCATATACCGACTTAAACAAAGGATAACATTTCCGGTAAAAAAAATCACGTGTTATGTTCTCATTGCGTTGTAATAACGCATGAACAATGTCATGGTCATTAATTTCCATCTAATATTACACTTTTTAATTTTTCTTTTTACTACCAAGAATAGATTTGAGCGAAAACTTTGCTTTCTGGAAAACCATTAGTTCTGCCTTCGTTTCATTACATACCACAATAAAAACACCAGAACGTTCTGCCCCTGTATCATTTATAGAAGCAGTTAACGTTAGTATATTACCATTTTTTGTCACATTTATCCATTCAGGACTTTCAAATGTCCAATTATCATAATTGCAATTTACTGTAACCTGATGATTATCACCTTTCTTTCCTGATGATTTAAACTCTATAGTAGATACAGACAGCGATAATTTTACAGGTTCCATCTGAGGTTCAGGCTCAGATTCTACTTTTTCTTCTATTACTACAGGCTCAACGTTTTTCTTAGCTAACGTATTATTTTTCTTAACTGCAGTATTCTTCTTTATAGTAATAATATTGTTCTTGCATATTTTAATCTGATTATCACACATAGCTTTTTTTTCAGTAGAATCATAAGCCTTTTTTGCAGCAGCAAATTTCGCTATTGCTTGGTTTTGTGACCTTTCATTCTGTTTCATCTGCAACTCTTGACCTTGTTTAAACAATCTGTCACCAGCAGATTGAGCGTTAGTGTCAATAGAAAAGCAAATCACAAATAAAATTGCAATCAATCTCATTATGTATTTCATATTAATCATTTTTTAACACATTAGAAATATTATTTGAACGGATTCTGAATTCTTGAGCTATATCATCCATTCCGTCCATTTCAAATTCTTTGGTTTTTTTATCAAGATCCTCTTTAGCAGCATCCAATGCATATCTTGCTTTTTCCAGCCCTCCTTTTATTGGTTGTAAATTTGGTTTGTGTGTTGTTATCTTATTTGACAACTCAATGGCTTGCTCATATTTGAGATATGCATCAATAAAAGCTTGCTCGTAGCCTTCATCATGTTTTTCTCCTTTTTCCATATCAGAATCCGCATCTATTTGTAACAGTTTCATACGGTTTAGGATAGAATCGTTTATTGCAATTTCAGCCTTGACAGCAGCTTCTTTCTTGAGCTTTTCTTGTTGGTAAGATATTCCAGCTATTGCTGCCAATGCAAAAACAGTAAGAGCAAAAGCAATGACCAAAGAAATCTTTTTGGATTTCTTCATTTTCATTCTTTTCCCATCCAAATGCTCCATTGCAACTCGCATTTGTGATGCGGATTGAAAACGTACAGACTGATTCTTATCCGTTGCACATTCAATGATTCTTCTAAGACCTCTATCCTTAACAAGTGTCAAAGGAATTTTCTTCTTAAGTTGTTTTTCTAACACTACATGCGATGGTCCTTCAAATGGAACATGCCCAACTACGCATTGGAACAAAAGAATTCCCATAGCATAAATATCGGTTGTTTGATCTTGGTGTTTAAGGTCTCCCATGGCCAGCTCTGGAGCTGCATATTCAGCTTTGCCCATAAACATCCCTGCTGTCGTAAGTCCACGATCGTTGGTCGTCAACTTATTAACCTGTTTTGCTATTCCAAAATCAATCAATTTAATATGTCCGTCTTCTGTTATCATTATGTTTGATGGATCTATATCTCTATGGATATAACCAGCATCATGCAACGCGATAAGACCAGACAAGACGTTCATTACAATAATTTTAGCAAAATGGGCAGAGTCGGTTTGATAATCCTTTAACAACTTTTGGGCATATGGTATTACATTACCATCTTTGTCTGTGTATTTACCCTCAAATATGTCAGATAGTGAAACGCCATGAAGTAACTCACTGACTACATGATAATGTTTATGGATGTTATTCTCGGTTCCAGTTTCAACTTCGACAAAACCTAACATCTCTATAAGATTATCATTTCGCAATTGAATAGACGCTTCTCTGCGTGCTCTTTCTATCGCATGTGGAGGTAGATCATCATACAGAAATTTAATAGCAACTGGACGCGATACCTTTGTAGCCACATCCACACATACACCCTTCATGACCTTGCCCATTCCTCCTTCACCTATTGCAGGTTCAGAAGTATCAACTTCAAAGTATATATTTTTTTTCTTTTCTATTTCACCTTGTAATCGTATTTTTGCCATATTTATAATTATGATTTTCAAACTTAATAAACAGGTAAACCATATTCATTTTCGTCATCTCCATCTTTAATCATAAGATAGAGAAACCAAACCCATCCAATAAGTGGAACAAATGATACAAAACACCAAAACCCACTATGTCCTGTGTCATGAAGGCGACGAACTACTACACATATATTAGGAATAATCAATGCGAGACACACAAAAATATACCCAACAATAATTGATATTATAGCGCCCTCATAACCATTTACGGCAAGGCCAATAAGTCCAAATACAACAACTGCAACAAAAAAAACAAGATAATTAAAGAAAACGAACCACCAATATTCGGAACGCGAGGCGCGACCTTGCATTGTTGCATATTTATCTAAGCATACTTTTATGGAGTCTGTTAGCGTCATAATAGTCTATATTATGGTATCTTAGCCCTAAAAGAGTATATCACAATTCAAGCCGAGAAACCGTTTTCCGTTATTTGCTTTTCAACTCTTCGTGAGAGAACACAATAGTAATGTCTTTGTCTTCAGTGTCATAAACATACTTTATACCAATATTGTTACGCGCCAAAAGACCGACTAACTTGCTCATTTCTGGTGACGAAAGATCCTTAAACAAGGTATTTTTAATACTATCTACAGGTTCTTCTTCAAATCTTTTGTCTTTAACTTTTATATAATAAGTGAGCAAACTATCGCATTCCTTATATTCACATTTTGTCAAGATTGTACCATTTGACAATTCTGTTTCACTCTTTGCATTAATTTGTTCTACAATCTTCTGCAAATTATCAATATCTTGATTTTGTTTTTTGCAGCTGCAAAAGATAGAACAAATCAAGAATAAAGAAATCAAAACAAATAGTCCTTTTTTCATATCATTGCAATTATAGAATATTAAAAGAAGTTAAGAATACAACATCCCCACTTTCAATAACTTCCACTTTATATTCACCAGCCTTCCAAAATCCCTCTTTGGAGGAACCAAATTGATCAATTTCTATCATCTGATTTTTCTTTGATTTTTGGATAGTGATATCACCTTCTGCCGTGACTTTTTTATTAGGTAGATAAATGGGATTACCATCAGGTTTCGTGACTTTCAATTGAATCTTGAAATCTGTGTTCTTATCTTTCCATGGATTAAATTCTATGCGAGCTTGAATATATCTTGCATTAAAACTACGCAGTGGTTGATCGTAAGCAGATTTCTCATTCCCATTTTCATCTAACAAACGGAAAGAGACATTTGAAATGGCATCTCTAAGCACACTTGGTGGAATGTTTTTACGAACTTCACGTTCTGCTCTTTCCGCAGCCTCTCTTTCTGCTTTGAGTGCGGTTCTATATGCTGTTTTAAAATCAGCATCGACATTTTCAAAACGTTTGAAATACTTGTCAAATACTGATGTGAAATCTTCAGTTTTGTTTGCATAAACTTGTATCGAAATCTCAACCTTCTTTTCTTCTACTGTAAGTTTTACTGTTTTATGGGAACGATTGACCTCGTTCACTGCAATTATTGCAGGAGTCCGTTTATATGAATTTTCGTCAGTCCCAACTTTAAATGCCTTTCGATGGAATGTGTAGAGTATTGGAGAATCTTCATCAAATGTTATCCAGTATAAGACACCAGCCCGACGAAAGCAAACACTATTGTCGGATGTATCAACACTTGGGTCATACTTCTCTTTTAGCAAATATGCATAAAGACTGCGTTGAGCTTTTTCTTGTGCTGGAGTTAAATCACCAGCAAAAGTTTGTACGGTAGATGCAAAAAGTAAGCACCAAATCAATTTAATTGTTTTCATACCTTACTATTTTAATTAATTATACTTAAATTGTCATTTACTATATTTCCATATTTGTCATACATGACTATAATAATTTCAATATGCGAAGGAATACTTAATAGTTTTCTTAAACCTGCTTTCACATTTGTTAAGTTACTCAGCATTTCGGTTGTTATCTCATCAGATGTAAAATTATCATAACGAAAAGAGAATTTCACTTTGTCATTTGAAACCTGTATAGATTCAATAATGACTCCATTCCCCATGTCAATAGGGCATGCTTTAGTGAATTCTGCTAATGAAGAACGCCAATTGGCTCCTGCATTTGATTGGCCTACACCTTGAACATTCCAACCATTATTGGTTCTTAATGCTGTAGCAATCTTCTTTCCAGATTGACTATAAAGCTCACATTTATATTCTGCACCAGCCTTGAAATAGTAGACTTCACGATGCCAACCATTTTTGTTATCAACAGCCTTTCCATTTGCTCCAAAATAAGAAATTTGTGTTCTCTGATTTTGGTCATTATATTTATATTTAATCGTGCTATATCCTGATGAGGCATTTATTGGCTTGTCATTCGTCCCATAATAAGTAGCTGATTCAGTTAAGCGCATAGAATTATAAGTATATATAATCTTATGATACTTTAATTCCTTATCGGTATAAGATTTTCCATCTAATGTAAAATATGCTTCTGAGGTTTGTAGACCAGAGTCGTCATATGTAAAACGCATTTCGCACCAACCTCTTTCACCATCACATTTATTACCATATCCATCATAACATATTAATTTTGTTCTGTTTCCTTTCTTGTCATATTCGACACGTCCCTCCCTTGCAATTCCATTTGTAATAATCGGTTTCCCCTCTAATCCAAATGAAATTTGGTGGTTTACTTTATTTACAACTTTATCAAACTGATTGAAATACTTATGAACCTTATTATTGTCGTTACCCCTTGTGCCACTTTGTGTAAAATACGTTATAGATGTATTATTACCCCTCTCATCGTATTCTTTTTTTACAACAGCAAAGTTCTGTCCCTTTACATTTAAGAGTTGTCCGTTGATACCAAAATACTCCTCTTGAATACAAAGATTTCGTGAATTGTATTTTTTCTTCATTTTATGGTATCCATCATCACAATTAACGGCATTCCCATTGTTACCAAAATATGACTCCTCAATAACATTGTCTCTCTCGTCATACATAAATCTAGTTTCATGCATCCCAGATGCAAGAGACCCATTTATACCTATTGGGCGTTTTGTCACGACATTACCCCTCAAGTCAAAAGTTCTATCAATTCCAGCACATCCACCAACGGTCATTAACTTCCCATCTGCATTCTTATATCTCTCAGACACTATATTACCTTGGTCATCAAATCCATATTCACAGCGAGAATAATAATAGTTCAGGACACATGGCTTTTCATTTTTATCAATGAAATAACGTGCGACTTCGTTACCATTATCATCATATTCATAACAAGCAGCAGCTATTCCTTCATTTGTCATAACGAGCTGGTCTTTATTGTCTAAATATGATACACGTGTATAATTTCCTCTTGCGTCATATTCTCTTTTAATATAACAGAAATGTTGATTTGCCAAGTTTACACGTGCCTTGTTTTTGTCCAAGTAAGTAATCGTTTCAACACGGCCTTGTCTATTATACGAAACCTTAAAACCTGCATATCCTAGAGAAGGCGGCGCATACAACTTTCCATCTGCATCATGGTAGAATTCAGTCAACAAATTGCCTACAGAATCATATGAACACGTTTTATGCTTCCATGTTGCTCCTTCCATCAGTTCGTCAACAGCATTTAAAAATTTTATTTCTGTTGGATTTCCATGCTCATCATTTGTAAATGCAACTTTTGCATAAATTGTTCCATCTTCAGTATCATTAAGGTATGCAACATTGTCATTTGCATCAATCATAGTACGTTTAGAAAGATAACCATTTTCATCATATTCATTAATGTATCCACTTACACCTTTAATATATGTCAAATTCCCATCCAATCCAATATATAATTGCTTAACAAGAAAACCTTCATCATCATATTGATACATTACTCCTGCAAATGGATCATCTTTCCGAATCATCATTTGGCCACTAATATCCGTGTATTTTTCAAATTGGCGATTTCCCCATTTATCATATTCAAGTAATACAATAGGGCAATTGTTTCCATCACTACTAGGTTTCCCGTCTATTGTTTGATATTTTATTTTTGAAAGATTATCTTCCTTGTCATATTCAAATAGTTTTTTCCCCAAACCAAATTGAGTAGCTTTTGCCTTACCATCTTTTCCTAAATAATGTTCTTCTATGATACGACCTTCCTTGTCATATACAAAACTTCTTCCAAAAATCCCTTGACCATCAGGAACACGAACATTTCCAAAACCTGCATATTCTACCTTTTCTAATCTACCCTTCTCGTCATAATTTAGAATGTATTTTGAAATCTTGCTCTTTCCTTCTAATTGAGTATCAAAGGCACTTTGGAAAAGATTAACTTGTGAATTCAAAGTCATTTCTGTTCCAAGCTCATCATCGAGTTTAAAAGTGCAAGTTTTAAAATTTGTGTCATAGTCTTTCACGTAAAGTACCTTACCGCTACAGTTCATGTACTTTGCTGCATCAATCTTTTCACTTCCCTCTGTATAAGTAAGTGTCATGTCAACAATTTTGTCTTTATCTTCCGAATCATGGTGATTAACCAACTTGCCTTTACTGTTTACGTATGAAACTCTCCGCAACTTATGTTGACAATATTCAAACCGATATGAGGCTTCTCGATGAGACATCTCACGTTTACTCAAACCTCCGATTCCTTGGGGAATTCCAAAAATTTCTACATAGTCTTTATAATAATCTACTTTTGTGCGATAATAATCCCAAATAAATAGACCAGCCCCCAAAAGAAGTATAGCAACTGCAATTCCTGTATACATAAGAGGACGTGGAATTGGATCTGGTGCAATAGCTTTTTTAACCGCAGTTTTCATTTCCTTACACGATTGATAACGAGCTTCAGGAACTTTCTGTGTGGCCTTATCCACTACAAGCTGTATCTTTTCAGAGATATATGGGTAATATTCTGACATTCGTGGCATATTGTCTTTGACGATATGGCTCTTTATTTCTTGAGCAGTCATCATTGTAGAGTCATATGGTGCCCGTCCAGTCAACATATTGTGTATTAGAACACCTAAGGAATAAATATCAGAACGAGCATCAACGCTTTTACCGTATATTTGTTCTGGACTCATATATGTGGGTGTTCCCATAACATACTTACTCTCTGTTACATTCGCTTCAGAAACGATTTGGGCAATACCAAAATCCATCACTTTGATATGTCCGTCATCCTGAATTATGATGTTGGAGGGTTTTATGTCACGATGAACAATACCCTTTGAGTGTGCATATGAAAAAGCATCCAGTATCTCACAGATTAAAGGATATGCTTTTTTTTCAACTATTAAACCATTCTTCTTCTTTATGAAGTCTTCTAAGGTAACGCCTTTTACGTACTCCATTATAAGAAATACGCCATCTGATGTTTCTACATAATTCAAAAACTTAACAATTCCAGGATGATCTAATGAACATAGAAGCTCTGCTTCTTGCTTGAATTTTGCACGAAGTACTGCATTGCGAGCCACTTCCGGACGAAGTGCCTTGATTGCAACTTGTTGATCTATGTTTGTATTAGCGGCAAGATAAACACTACCCATGCCACCAGAGCCAATCAATCTTAATACTCTATAATTTAAAATATCGGTAGGTATCATTTCTAAGCGATTTTATTAACCAATGGCGAATTTCCAAATAATCATTGATATACCTGCAAGAATTGCAGCAACTAAACCTAACTGACGGTGTGAGTCTTTGTATTTATGAACTTTCTCGCCATTAGCAATATTTACTTTCTGATTGTAAATCATAACTCCAAAGGCTATACCAAGCAAACCGCCAAGAATAGCAAATATGAATGCTGCCACAAGCCATCCAGTAGCATCCTCTGGCTCATATACAGTTATATTCTCGTCATCAGGATTATTTGTTTGGTCTACTAAGGAAACAATCTTCTGTGCGGACGAAGATTCTGCATCTTCCACATTCTGAATTGCACGCGCTCGTTTATCTAATTCTGAAACGACCTCGCTCCAATTCAATTTTCCATCTTTCACTCCTGCAAGATATATCTCTGGATACGAACCTCCAACAGGAATGTTGACCGATTGTTTCTTTATAATTCTTCCGTTGACGATACTTCCATTAGCACTACAATCAGTAAATACATAATATTTATTCCCAGTCATAGCCTTCAATTCTACGTCTGCATGATGACGGCTTATTTTACGCTCTGAATCATTTACAATGATATCGCATTTTTCACGCCCAATTGACACCATCACAGTTGTGTTAGAAGAACTAGTGTGGCTTACATACGTTCCACTTGTCAGTGCTCCTATGAATTCATAACAATTTTGATAACGCTTAGTCATGTTTTTGTTTGTGGCGTTATCTAAAATACGTTGCAGTACGTCAGAGGCATCTTTTTTATACTTTGACAATCTTGGAAAGTCCTGATTAAGAATTGCATCTTTTGTTAGAAATTCATTTCCAAGAACATTGAATGCATGATGACCAGTGAGCATAAAAAACAATACACAACCTAAGGAATAAATGTCGGTGTTATAATTAACGGAAAAACCTCCAGCTTGCTCGGGACTCATGTATCCATCTGTACCAATAACAGAACCCGGAATTGTTCCACCTCCGCCATTTTCCATATCCTTTGCGACACCAAAGTCTAACAAGCAAATATTACCATTAGGCCGTATCATAATATTTGAAGGTTTTATGTCACGGTGTATAATGTGAGCATTATGTACACATTGTAAAGCATCCAGTATCTTCAAAATCATTTCAACAGATTCCTGCTCAGGGATAGGACCATTCCTTAAAACATATTGTTCGATGTTTAGTCCCTCAACCATTTCCATAATGATATAGTAATTTTGGGAATACTCATCAAAAAATGCCAGATGCAGTTTGACAATGGAAGGATGGTCGCATTTCAAAAGAAATTCGACCTCCTTCTCAATTCGGGTTCTAATTGACCAATCTGTTGCAAATTCAGGAAGTATTTCCTTAATGGCAACAACAATTCCCTGACTATCATAGCCTCGGAATATCTGGCCCATTCCACCTCGAGCTATGGGGGAATCCTCTATGGTAAAATTTGCTATCTGTCTCATTTATTCTTTGTCTGAACCATCAAACCTCTTCATTATCAATTCCGAATTGTCCGTCTCTTGTCCATCTTTACCAGTAACTTCTTTACCCGTTACTTTTTGGTGAATTAGAAGACCTTTATTATTTTTACCGTTAGGAGAAGATTTTCCCTTTTCAACAACGGCCTTTTCCTTTTCGGATAGTTCATCAACGTCTTTGTTTTTTTCGACAACAGTACGTTCTTTCACTACGACAGTCGTCTTGTTTGTCTTTTGTTCCACAGCCTTTTCTTTGATAGAAATCGTTGACTTAGGGGCAATTGGATTAGGTTCATTATCTCTTAAGAACCAATATATTGCACAGCCGATAACACATACAAACAAGCATGCTGCAATGGCATAAAGAAGCATTTTACTCCTTTTTCTCTTAGCGTTGGTGTATATACATCCAGAAGTGTTATTTGGATTATATCCAAACATATTCTGAGTGGCAACTCCTGGAAATTCTACAAGTTGAACAGTTATGTTATCTAGACCACCTGCGGCATTAGCTAAATTGACCAATTGCTTTGCTCGATCACTGAGTGACAACTGACGATTTGCTACGGTATTCAATATTGCATTATTGTTAATCATACCGCTCAAGCCGTCTGAGCAAAGCAAAAGTACGGAACCCGGTTCTGGTGTTATTGGCATCTGTCCTATTACAGGCGGTATCATTCCATCAAGACCTAACGCATTTGTTATTTGGTTCTTATCTTGATGGTGTTCTGCCGCTTCTTGTGTGATTTCCCCTGCGTCCACAAGTGTCTGTACATAAGACTGATCTTTTGTTATCTGACGTATCATACCCCCTGCTATATAGTAAATACGGCTGTCACCCACTGAACCATAATAAACTTTTCCTTCTTTAATGATAATCATCACGCAGGTGGCTCCCATTCCAGAAAGGTTCATATCTTGAGCAGTTCTTCTGAGGATGGCCTGATTCGCTGCAACAATAGAGCGTGTAATTGCCTCTTCTGGAGAAGCAAATGTATTATCTGTTAAGATGTCTTGTATGACAGTAACGGCAAGTTGAGATGCCACATCTCCAGCATTTTGGCCACCCATTCCGTCACAAACGGCAACAACCCGCCCATTGGGAGAGTCAAAGGTCACCATGCTGTCCTCATTAACATCGCGGACTTTACCTGTATCTGTACAATTTGCTAAAACATAGTTTTCCATAATCAAGAAAGTTTAGGAATAGCTATAAAGATAAATACAGTTCCTCCAAGACGTATAATGTCGTAATTTTGCAACTCACCTTCATCTGACAATTCTTTGTTGACAAAGGTACCATTACTTGATTGTTCATCACGATATTTGAATTTGTTATCCACATTTCTATAAAGGATAGACATATGCCGACCTGACATTTGATTATCCTCAGGAACAGAAATATCACACGAGCGATCACGTCCAATAAAGTTCTTACCTTCATAAATGTTGTAAGACTTCCCCAATGGATTACGATTATAAGTCACAAGAAAACCAACAAGCTTTCTTCCTTGCGTTAAGGCAGCTCCTTTTGGTGGACGTATCACAGTTTCTCCCCCCACAGGTCTTTGTTGTGCCTGCTGATTTAGTTGGTGATGTATTTTAGTTTCACCAACAGCATCATTCCCACCATAGACTGCTGCTCCACCAGCCATAGGGGATGCTCCTCCAAATGGGTGATTGTCGGTATCAGATGGTGGCGTAACATGTGTTCCTCCTGCATTGTCTGAAGGCATTTGGTTGTATGGAGGCATTCCAAAACCTGGTTGCGCTACATATTGTGTCTCGTTATCTCCTTTTGGACAAAGAGGACATTCGTCCCCATAAATACTAGAATCATAAATGTGTCCGTTTGGACAAACTTTCTTTGGCATAACTTTTAATTTTTTTATTTATGGTTCTGCCTAATATTCCAAGGCAGAACCTATTAAGTTTATAACTATCAATATTTATCCGAGAAACTCTTCACCACCGACCATTTCATCATACGATTCAGTCTGCTCAGCTTCGGCAGTGTAATCAGCACTGGATTCAAGCGAATCATCGCCTGTTTCAACATCTGCATCTGCCATGTAATTCTCAGCTGTGCTATCGTCATATTCTTCTGCCTCGGCCAGATAATCTTCATGGACTTCTGCACTGTATGAATCTTCCTCAGCGTCATAAGCGTCATTTTCAGCGAGATAATTGTTCCCTTCACCATAATCATTTACGTCGGCATTTGGATTATAGTCAGGATTGTTCTCCGCATAGTCTCCGCGATACGATTCTCCAGTTTTCTCATCTTCAAAATTGTTGTGAATTGAGTGGTCATCATCATTTTGAGAAATATAATGAGGATCATCAGAGGGTTCCTCGCCAATTGAAGAGTTGTTGTGAATTTCTTTCGTGTGAGCAGTTTCATGGCCCATGTGAACATGGTCGGAGACATCATACTTAACAATCTCGTTATCATCAAACCTGTTATTACCGTCCATGTCAATTGCCAGATAATCTGCATGATCATCACCATTAGCATCAATCAACACGAAATTCTTGCCATTGACTGTGCCAGTCTCCATAGATCCTGCTACATTACCATCTCCATCATACACGACGGTCTTTTCGTCCCATGTTACTATCGGTTCCTTTTCCTCCTCAACATGTTCTACAGGTTTTTCTACATAAACGACACGTTCCGTTACCGTTTCTGTATGGGATTCTTCCGAATCCTGGTATGATTTGCCTGCGTTTGCGCCGTCAACTACATCATCTGACGTAAGAACTTCTTCCGTATTAGGAGCTGGTTGTTCTGATGCAGCATACGCAGCACCTCCACCAACAACAGCACCACCTGCAAACAATGCTGCTCCTGCAGCCACTCTTTTGGCCGTGTTGCTCTTCTGAACTGCCATGTTCTCATAATCGTCAACATTCATGTCTGGATTTGTTCCGTTCGTGTTCATAATTCTAAGTTTTAAAAAATTATACATTCTATTTACTAGATTTTTGCGATCTCTATAAGTATAGACTCTCGAACTTACATCATCTTACGGTAAGAAAGCGAAATTATTCTATTTTACAATTTTTATGATATAGGTCTCTGAGCCACCTTCATTAACGAGCGCATAAAAACCTGGGGATAAATACGTAAATGATATACTACTAACACTATCCGACAAGTCTATTGTAGATGGTTTAATGCTATTACTTTCTCTCGTCTTGGGAGAAAAGCCCTGCGTCGAAGAACCGTCTTTCATCAACATATTATCAAGTGCTATCAACTTCCATGTTTCTTGAAATTTGGCACCCAGAGACTTGAATGTAATAACGATTCCTTCTGGGAAAGGAAAAACCTTTTTGTCGGTATAATAGGTATTGCCATCCTCAAGTTTTGTAATTGCAGGCTTGATTCGAAACTCATTAACATATACATTATCTTGTGAATATTGTGTTTTATTGTCGTTTTGATAATCTGTGCGATATTCAGAAACCTTCCCTGATTGTATGTTTTCTTTTTCGCCATTTGCATATAATAATGTTATATATTGGTCTTTTTCTTTTTTGCCATAATGCTGGACCGTAATAACCCCCGTCTTGATTGTTCCATCTTTTAAGACTATGGTGTTAGTGTAACCTGCAATATCATACACCTTAAATGACTTGGAACTTGAGATTTTTCTGATTTCTGAAATCTCATTCCATTTTAAATCAATAGATTTGTTTGATGTCTTTATTGTAATCTTGTCACCAGGACATTGAGATACTATAAAGCCTTGATATGTTTGGCCAGAATGCGTAGTAATCTCGTCTTCAACAACAGGCTTTCCATCTCTATTTACAGTTTCTTTCAAAATTGCACTTACATCCTTCCATTTGATTTTATACGTATTGGGAATGATATTGTCATAAGATATTTTAGGGGCATCAGAATGTTCAACCTTTGCGACATCTGTTAGCAAAATTTTTTTTGTTCTGATTTCATAAAGAATTAAGAATCTTCCATTAGCATCCCCTTGCAAGGCTTTTTCCGTCAATGCCCAGCGTTTCCATTCGCGAGGTAGGTTCTCGTATTTAACCATTTTCTGCTTTGTCGATAACATTTGCGCATCATCGACAACGAAAGAGGCAGACTCTGCCGCAATAGTGATGTCAATTCCTGGACGTTGAACTATTATCTTACCTATCAAAGATGACCCATCAGATAATCTAATGGTGGTCTTTTCCTCTGCATGCATAGAAAGAGCCACAATACTAATAATCACTAATTGCATTATACGTTTTGCTGTAGTCATCATATCTTATTTTTATTTGTGAGTATTATCTTTGTACAAAAACTCTTGGCTATCCAAATGATTTTCATATAGAGAATATTCAGGGGAGAGTCTAAAGAAGGATGGAATGCCTTTTTCTTTTAAAGTAATTGTTTTTGCTGCACGTGACTTGGCGACGTCTGTTTCATTGCTATCAGTAGTTTCGATTCCCAAAATTAAATCAAAAGCCTTTGCTAATAAAGGCTCCGACTTGTCACCCAATTCCTTTTTCGATGTCGAATATCCATCTGGAACATGAAAATCTGCTGCGATTCCTTCATCTGGTGTCGTCTCCATAAGTGCATTATGGTATCGCATCGTTATGGGTTGAAGTTGATATTTGAATTTATTGTCTCGAATAGTCCATGAACCAACACCTTTGCCGTATGTCTGTTCACCAATAATTATCACTTCCATAAAGGGACGCAGGCTTATAATAGCAGCCTCTGAAGCTGACGCACTATACTTTGATGTTAATATAAAGATTCTCTTCAAATTAAGACCATATAATGGATATCCTAATATATTATCCCCGTTATCAGGTGTGACAAAGCTACTAATGCTAACGCCACTGCCAGTTTCTCTTTCCATCTCTTTTGTTAAAATGTCATTATACGTACATTGTTGAAAGATACCATTGTATCCCTTTTCATTAATAATAGAATTTGAAAGGTATTTGCAAGTGTTCACATATCCTCCCGGATTGTATCGGAGGTCTAGTATCATTTCATCTAACTGGGTATAATAGAATCGTTCTAACGTTGGAATAAGTTCGTTTATCTCGTTAAATTCTAAATAACAAAGATATCCAACTTTAATATCTTTGATATTATATATTGAGTCTAAATATACTGTTTTTGTCGGTCCAAATATGTCGGAGGCTTCAATAGTATCTATTGGGATAATAGCATTTTGACAATCCAAACGAACACGAACAATAGTATTGGGATTGTCTGCTGGAACGAGTACATCTCCCCTTCTTAAACCTTTGTTCCTCAGTTCTGGACACGTAACATAGAGCACCTGCCTAATAGACTTTCCATCTTCTGTTTCGTATCCCTGATAAGCATACCCTAAATTACTTTTCTCTTGTGTTGGTCTATATGAGGTATTGTTTTCGCAATAGGAAAAACGATCTTTTGGGGAAAGTAAGGACTTGAAGAACGTAACGGGATCCGTACCATAGTAACAATCCAATGAATCTGGTAAATCTTCACGCCACAAATAATCATGGTTCATTTTACTATAAATCCATTTGCAGTCCTCTTCGAATGCACCAGCGGGATTGAAGATAGGTTGTTCTTCCAGCGACACAATATCGTCGGAAGAACAACCTGAGACACCTAACATGCAACATAGAATAATGCTACATGTCAAAAGATTACTTAATTTTACTTTCATCAATATCTTTAAGATACAGGGTACCTGCGTTATAATTGTTTCCTGCAAATTCTTTTAAAGATGTCACAGATCTGGTTGAAGTCAGTGCACCAACTTCAAATGTTACATTATTGGTTTGTGCAGATTCGGTATCGTACAGGTCTAGTACAATACCATATTCAACGCCAGCCTCTAAATTTATAGTTTGTTCCCGAGCGATTTCGGTAAGCCATGAATCGTTCTGTAGTACAGAAGCTCTAAAACTTACGTTCTTCATTGGCAAAACAAAGTAATAATTATAGAGGCTGTTCCATGAATCATCTCTATCAAAACTACACAAAATCCAATCAAAGTTTCCATTATGATTTTCAATAGAAGGTGTAAAAGTTCCATCATTGCTGAATTCCAAGAAATCACTCGTACGATTCATATCAATGTCAAATTGAGTGATTCCAGAATAATGAAGCATATTTCTCATCAAAACTAAGCACAACGCTCCTACAGGTTCTGGATTTAACGTGTACAAGTTATCACCATCTGTTATATTAACAGATTTTGATGCAACTCCTAAAATTTTATATGAGCCTCCTGTATATCCAGTATCTGTCAATCTCGTGGTAGATATACTTTCTATGCCAGAAAGTGTCCAGTATTCAGGAACTTTAGCTCCAGATTTTTTGTTTACAACATCTGTAATAGCAACAACTCTAAAAGTTCCGTTACTCAATGATAAATTGCAGTTAGCAAGACCTGCGTAATTTGTTAAATATTGCTCATCCTGAGAACAAAGAATGCCCTGTTCGTTATATGCGAGAACTCTCACACGTAGTTTGTATTCACTTCCAAATGACTCTAATTCGCCAGCTTTCAATTCAACGTTGAACGGAGCTACAACACCTGAAGGATTTACTTTGATTGTTGTTGCATGGGTTATCTCTATATCATCATTGGTACATGAAGTTAGTATACCTATGAGAGCAAAAAATGCGAATGTTATTTTTTTCATTTTTCAAGTTATTTAATGTTATTACTTCTTTGTTCCAATACATTTGAAAAGATATCCGATGGTAATCTCTGCACTACTCATTTTACCAGGGAAATTTCCAGCCAATTCGCTAGTACCTAAATAATAACGTGCACTTACATATAATCCATCATTAGCTGAGTTCTTATTTAACCTATAGCCAACGCCTACAGTGGGTCTAACATCAAATCCTTTCAAGTTGCCCGTTGCATATGTGGTGTTTTGATAGCTAATTTTCTCAGGACTTGCAGACAGTGTACCAGCAATTGTAGCTCCCGCTTCAATATAAATATTCTTTAATTGTTTTGTATTGTAGCATGGGTAAAATTGTAACAGCACAGGTACTTCAAAATAACTCATCTTTAAATCATCACCAGGTTTTGTCTTAACAGACATGCTCTTATAACTAAGTTCAAGACCAATACCAAATAGTCCTTGTCCATCAAGTGCTCTTCCACGCGAGTCTTTACCGCCAAAACGAATGTTCGCAGCAACACCGCCGCCAAATGAAAAACCTGCACCGTCGTAGAGTTCTAATCCATCGCCTTCAGACATACTAGAAAAGCCTACACCAACACGAGGACCTATAGACAATTCATAGTTGTAGTTCTTTGTCTTGACAGATAGTCTTTTGCCATTTTGACCCTGTTCTTGGTTTGTTGTCGTTGTCTTTGGTTTCTGCCCAAATCCATCGTCACCCTCAATCTGTGCATTAGCCGAAGCTATGCAAGCAAATAGAAAAAGGAAGATTAAGTTTAACTTCTTCATAATTTGATCTTTTGATATTAATAAATTAAAAATAGATTCTAAAACGGTTTTAATTCGAGATTACTGCGTCTTGATGAGGTACCATCCGATGTTGATACGGCACACCATCCATTTAGTTCAACATTTTTAACCAAGAAATTACTTGTAATAGAGCGGCTGCTGTGGGCTGGTATTGTCAACGTGACGGTTTTGTTCTCAAAACGAGCTTTGTTCCCACCCCCTGACAATGTTACAGTTGTTGTTACAGCAATAGGTGAGGGATTCTTTATGGTTGCAGTGACAAGACATCGATCATTAGAGTTTGCATCAGCATTATTAACGCGAATGCTGGATGCCAGTTTTGTACGCTGTACAAAAGTGAAACTTTCTTGGCCTTGCCAAAGTTCAATTCCATTATTTTTTACCTCTACACGAAAATCTTTATTCTCTTGTATGGAAGAAGAATTGGGCTTGTATGAAAAGGAGTAGTTATTACGTCCCCTGTTCTCTATAGATATTTGATTTCCTGTGTCAGGATCCTTCAGCACAACTGTAATTGGCTGGTCACGCCATTTCTGAGGCACAGAGAGCTGAAACTCACACTTGCAGGCTGATCCTGCAGAAAAAACAAAATTGTTTTTATTTGTATGTGTAGAAAAAGTAGAATTGTCATCAACCATGCGTAAGAGACCATACTTGCCCTCATAACATGCAACTGCTGTCCCATTTGAGAAACGACTAACATTGTCATACTGGAAAGGACTTATTGGTTTCCCTGTCTTTGATATTAATGTCCAACGTCCATTTCTTTCTTCTGGCATCCATTGGTTAGAAAAAGATTGCTCAAATTTTGAGTACTCTACTTTTTCACCCTTGTGGGTTCCTGCCCGATATAGATAATCCACTATAAGGTCTTGATTTGGTATTTTGGTAGTATGCCCATCTTCGCCTAACACAAAGAATACGCCATCCTCATCCCAAAGATAGGCTTTCCCATCGTAAAAGTTAGTTCCACCATACGGGGTGCCTCCATTTTTCAATCTTGGAAGTATTTGTTCACCAGACGTATTAATCCAGTGAAAAGTATCTTCATTACCTATTGCTGCATACCCTTCACTAAAAGGCCTTACTTCATCCTTTGTGAAATCAAAGGCTGGTTGGCATTTTTCATCAAGATAACCATAATGTCCATTACCATCGCTTACTGTCAAAAGCCCCTCTGAATAAAACATATAATCTGGTAAAAGGTAATATTCGCCTTTTGCGAAACTGACACTTCCATCATCAGTAAGAACTCCCTTAATCATCCAACCATTAGGCGTACGATTTACAAATACAGTTCTTCCTTCATAAAATAGGTTTATAGCATCATACTCAGGACGCAAAATTATGGTGCCATCGGTGGAAATAATGCCAACTTTATTGTCTTTTATCACTTTATACATTTGAGGTCCGAAATATTTTATCTCGGAAAACTCAGGAGCAACGCTCCACTCTACCGACTGTGCGAAAGCACTTAAGAAAGAAGCTGTTATGAGCAAACTTGTCAATACTAAATACTTCATTATTGTCAACCTTTAATTTACTACAGGCATATTCTTTTCCGATGAAAAATCTTTTTTAGATGTTTTGTCCTCTGAAGACTTAATCTCTTCTTTATGCCCATTTTTACTATTAGAGACTCTTTTGTTTAATGTTTTCTTACTCCACTTAGCGTTTTTTCTATACTTTTTCTGAATTTGCGGTGTAGCAATAGATATCTCTGTGGGTGCTACGTTTTTTGTGGAATCACTATTCCAGTCACTTTCAATTGTGTTGTCTGGAGCTTTTGGGACAGTAATAGTGTTCGGATTATCATTATGTCGGGAATAATAAATACTCCAAGAAACTATACCAATAGACAATAATACCAATAAAGCAATTACTACATATGTGATAGTCCGTACTTTTCGATAAGGGTCCTCAACTAAATTCCAATCGAACATCCAAGCGCCACCGAGTTGTATCTTGTCTTTACGCGTGACAGGAACGGATGTGCCTTTTAGCATCCTAGTTCCATTGATTAATGTGCCATTGCTGCTTGTGTCACTTAGAGTCATCCTCCCAAAGAAATCAAAACTGATAACAGCATGATGGCGACTTACATTGTCATGCTCGTCAGGTATAACTATATCACTATCGTTTGCTCGACCAATAACTATTCTTTTCATAAAAATTTGCTACTTAGTTTTCTTAACCATCTTTTTTAGACACTTGCCAAATGTAATAACATACAACTTGATGTAGTGGAAAATGCTGTGTTGATATTTAGATTTTATCTTCATATCAGCAATGATAGCTGTTAGATTGTCATAATCGCCACCTCTTTCAATTCCTTTTGAATTAACATAATTAGTTAACTTTTGAATAGTAATTTCCGGAGATTTGTCAAAAGAAAAAAGCTTTAATATTTCGGCTTCAGGCTCAGTATTCCAAATACCATCGCAGCATAAAATAAATCTGTCACCTTTCTTATATGGAAGTGTAAGTACCTCAACTTCAACTTTTGGACGAATGCCCAATGCTTTGGTAATAATATTGGAAAAGCTGGACTGGCGAGCTTGTTCTTCAGTCATCAACCCTTGCGAAACCATTTCAAAAACTTTAGAATGATCAAAAGTCCTAAAAGACTTTCGATTCTTGCGTATAAGATAAATACGACTATCACCTATATGGGTGAGGTACGCAGCATAACATGTCAGAACCAATATCGTCGATGTTGTTCCCATGCCACGCAATGAGGGCTCGTCAACGGCGCGTTGATAAATTGCACCATTTGCATTATCAACAGCACGCCTAATAGCATCTGGCCCCATTTTATCTTCTGGGGTTTCTGCAAGTGCCTTAATTATTTCTGTGACTGCAATATATGAAGCGGTTTGGCCTCCAGCCATGCCTCCCATACCATCACATACTGTAAGTATGACCATCTTGTCGGTTGCAAATCCACCATATGTATCCTGGTTTTCTTTGCGCCCTCCCATTCCTGTTTGGCCACAAGCATGACATATTTCGTCATTTGAGATGATTTTCATCTCATCGACCTTTGGCAATGATTGGTATTTAGAATCTTCCATATATTGTTTCAATTAGTATTTTCTAAGTAGTGCAGAAATTTTGTTAATATACACGGGATCCTCCCCATCTGTGGCAAACTTGTATGCCTTATCAAGTAATTCTTTAGCATATCTTAAATTTCTTGCCTCTCCTCCTGTCAATGCAGGACCTTCATAATAATCACAAGCCAATTCATACAATGCTTGATAATAACTAGGATTATTCTTGACTATTTCGCCTAACAAACGATGCGCTTCAGCAGGATTAGAATCAACAATGCCTTGCAAATTAGCTTGCATATTGACAAAATCGTCATTCAAAGTAAATGATCCAGATGAAACCGCGAACAATCTACTCATAATAAATAACGCTTCGGGATTATCATCTTTTACTAATTGTTTTAACTTCTCAAAGCCTTCTTTTGCTTCGCTTGGATTAAGCAGCATTCTTCGAATAGAAGTTATTGAAGTAGCTGTATCTTGATTCGGTTGAACAATAACAGTTGGAATATTTGGGTTTGGTGTAGGTTCTTGTTCGCCTGGCCAGATAATAACACAAACAATTAACAAAAATCCTAAGGAGGCGGCACCTACTATCATCCCGATTTTCTTGATGTCTATAACAGGACTGGGATTGGGAGTCCATGAATCCAATGCAGCGCGAAATTCTGCTGCAGACTGGAAACGTTTTGTGCAATCCTTATTCGTGGCACGCTCTATAATTTTCCTTAATCCACTATCTTTTATTTGTTTCAGAGGCATCTTCTCACGTAAGTGTGCATTCAACACGACGTTTGACGGACCTTCAAAAGGAAGATGACCAACAATTAGTTGAAACAGCAAAATTCCTATTGCGTAAATATCTGTTGGTTTATTCTGATTTTTCAAATCTCCAATTATCAATTCGGGAGCCGCATATTGAGGTTTTCCCATAAATTGACCTGCGGTCGTAAGATTTCTATCGTGAGTCTTTAATCCATCGACTTTCTTTGCTATACCAAAATCAATAAGTTTGATTTTTCCATCCTGAGTAATCATTATATTGGTTGGGTCTATATCTCTATGTATATAGCCTGCATCATGAAGTGCCATAATTCCAGAAAGGATTTTCTTTATCACCGTTACTGCAAACTTTTCGGGATCCGCATTGTATGTTTGATAAAGAGACTGTGCATAGGGGATGGCATTTCCAAATTGATCCGTAATCTCACCCTGTAATAAATCTGAAAGTGCTACGCCTGTAAGCAATTCACTTACTACATGATAGCGGACAGAAACAGCTCCATTGGACATACGATTCTCAACAGAAAGAAATCCCATCATTTCGACAAGATTATCATGTTGGATACGGATGTTAGCTTCGTTTTCAGCTCTCTGTATTACATTTGGAGGTAAACCTGCAAACATAAATTTAATAGCAACATCGCGGGTCTCATGAGTTTGCATGCTTACCCTTCTTCCACGATATACTTTACCCATTCCACCCTCACCTAAAGGCTTGGAATTAGCATCAAACTCATAGTATATACCTTGAAGTTTTTCTTTTTCTCCTTGTAATTTTATAATAGCCATGCTTATATTCACTTTTTAATAAATAACAGTACGTGACGAATCTTCCTCTTCTCTTGTCGGTCTATAAAAGTCGACGTCAGCAGATATGACATTATTATAATCTCCTATACTATTGTCAGAAGACGGTTCTTCAAAATCTAAATTTTCTGCAAGACCACATTTCTCGATTTCAAAGAACTTAATTACAAATTGATAATGGCTACCAATTGTAATTATATCATTTTCTTTTACGGGAATGGTTTCATATCTGGCATCTATTTCGTTTATCTGTGTACCAAAAGTTGAGTTGAAATCAGTAATACTCGCTTCCAAACCACTTTCAGTCTTACGTGTATGGAGAATAGCATGCTCTGGGGACACCGTTTTCTCTTTTAAGGGAATATCACAAATTGGAGTCCGTCCAATTATGTTTTTCCCAAGATAAACAGGAAACAATTCTCCTAAAAGACCTCTAGAAATCGAAAATAGCACTCCAACAACAACACGCTCTTGCATTGCTATTTGTCGATTATTCTCGCGCTGATTATGCAAGACTGGGGAGTTGCTGACTACTGACTTGTTTTGCATGACAGATGAGGGGTGTTGCCTTACACCTGGAACATAAGTCCGTTGACTCTCATCTCCAGAACGACTATACAGACCTCCATAGACAAGATCATCTTGTCTATCATTTTGATTGTCGTAATCAACTCCCGGTACAATTGTCTTATTTTGTGACATATCTATAATCTTTTATATTTCTTAAATAAGTCGGAAAAACATTTTCGTATCACCCATTATTATTTGATCTCCATTCTTTAGACTATAAGCCTTCCCCTTTTTTATGGGCTGATTATTAACATATACAGGGTTCTCGTCCTTAACAGATGTTATTTGATATACTATCTGACCATTCTTCTTTATCGTTCTCATTCCTGCATGTATCCGACTCATTGCCAAATCTGGTGCAATCTTTACTTTGGCATTACCGTCACTACTAAGACGGCCTAGTTCGTAATTACCAAAAGGCAAAGGAATCGTACTAAATGGTCGATTGTTGAATATTACTTGCAAAACTCCTCTTTTTTGTTGAAGAGACTGTACTATTTTAGTTTTATCTCCTAATTCTGGTACGACTTTCGTGTGGTCACTTTCTGAAATAGAAACAACTTCTGTTTTGTTTCCCAAATTTGTGTTATTTGAAGTAGGAACTACAACAGTAGAATCGCCAGTTATATTTACGTCAGAATTGGTTACGTCCATTGATAGGTTTGTATTCTGCTCGTTCAAAACTATTTGGAAAGGTATCGTAAATGAACATTTACGGCAATGAAATGTTGCAGGGGGACGTCTCTGCAATTCATAGCGGAATCCACAATTTGGACATTTTATAATCATAACACTCAACTTTATTTTACATAAACAACTACCATACTATCATCAAAGCGGCCCCATAGTTGTGGGTGCTGCCTTCCACCTGTATCATTAATAACATTTGGATTAACATAATTGAACAATTCACGTGCAGTTACTTTTCTGTCATGGTTCTTGTCAGCAGCTCCGCGAAAACCCTCTAAAACTCTACTAATAAAAAAAGAGTTTCTCATGTCCATACGCTCCCAAGACACTTCATTTGAGCGGCTTGACGTATATAACATAACACTACTCCTTTCTGTCTTTCGTCTACTATTGTTGTTACTTTTTAGAGTCAACCCGCCAGAATAACATGCCATCGCAAGGATTACTTTTCTACGTGCTTTGGCCGATTTCATTATGTTTTGAATTTCATTATATGATATAATTGAAGAAGCATCCCGGGTTTCATAACACGTTAGTCCGCCTTGTATACCATGACCACTGAATACAAATATAATTTCGTCTTTAGCCGTTGATTTTGAGAATTGAGAACGCAGCACTTTTAAAATATGGTCACGTGTCGCGTTTTCATTAATCAACATGAAAACTTTACTACCATTATAATCGTGAAAAAAATGAGATACAGCTTTGGCATCACCAACTGAGCAGGGAAGGGGTGGGGCTATATCTGGAT
>JAEEGL013561339.1_pt1 | contig 37096 bp, 36 predicted proteins | sample 9134231 | NCBI WGS metagenome assembly JAEEGL01 (sample SAMN16246548, study PRJNA631951) | gut metagenome | biome: gut microbiome; feature: rumen; material: fiber-attached | host: Bos | place: Iran: Karaj | collected 2018-10 | reverse complement strand
TGCGAGTTCAGGCACGGATATCGACGAGGATACTCCGGGGACGACATGCACCTCTGCGCCTGCCTTCCTGAGTTCTTCCGCCTCCTCAGCTCCGCGGCCGAATAGGAAGGGATCTCCGCCCTTCAATCTGACGACTACCTTTCCCTCGTTGGCGTATTTGACGAGGAGCTCGTTGGTCTCCCACTGCTTGAGGTGGTGGTCCCCTCCGCGCTTTCCGGCATCGATGAGCTCGACTCCCTCTTTGCATTCCTTGAGGAGTTCCGGGTTGGCCAGTGCATCGTACATGACGATGTCCGCCTTCCTGAGAAGCTCCAATCCTTTCACTGTCATAAGTCCCGGGTCTCCCGGGCCTGCACCGACCAGATAAACCTTTCCTGTCATAGCGAATCCCTCTTTCCTATAAGGTAATCCGCGATATCCTGCAATATCTGCGGATCGTGTTTCAATGGTATTGTGACCTCCACCTTCCTGGGCTCGGGCGTGTAATCGAACGATATCGCCCTGACGATAATCGAATCGCCTTCAACCTCGGCATTGATTCCCACGGGTGCGGAACAACCTGCACCCATTATCCTCATGATCTCCCTCTCCGTATCAACGGCTGCACGTGTCTGTGCGTGATCGAGGGTCTTGAGCATCTTCAGTGTCTCTTCATCGTCGGACCTGCATTCCACTGCGATCGTGCCCTGTCCCGGGGCAGGGATGAACACCCTCTTGTCCAAGGTGTGCATCGGACGCTCTATGCCCATCCTCTCCAATCCGGCCTTGGCCAGGAGGATGGCATCGTATTCACCGTTGTCCAACTTGTTCAGACGGGTGTGTATGTTCCCCCTGAGCTGCACTATCTCGATATCTGGACGGATGGACTGGATGAGTCTCATCCTCCTGACAGAGGAAGTGCCCACTTTCGCTCCCTTGGGGAGGTCCTCGAGCGGGCACGGGAGAATGATGTCCTCAGGAGAATCCCTTTCGAATATGGCTGCGACGGTAAGTCCGGGAGCCATCTTCGTCGGGATGTCTTTGAGTGAATTGACCGAAGCGTCGATCTTCTTCTGGAGCATCGCATCGTCCAGCTCGCGGACGAAGGCCCCTACCCCTGACATGGCGTTGAGAGGCGATGTGAGATCGATGTCTCCGAGCGCCTTCATGGAAACGATCTCTATGGGGATCTCCGGGAACGCTTCTGACATCTTCTGCTGGAAGATCTCTGTCTGGCGCATCGCCAGTTTGCTCTCTCTTGTGCCTACTATCATTGCTTCACGCTCTCAAAGAAACCTTTGAACTTCTCTTCAAGTTCAGCCACATCATCCTTGCTGTGGGCGAGTGACATGAAATCGACCTCCAATGCGGAAGGCGGAAGGTAGACTCCGTTGGCAAGCATGTATCTGAACATCCTGTCGAACATCTGGCGATCGGCCTTCATAGCCTCGGTTCCGTTTGTGGCCTTCTCGATTCCGAAGAATATCGAGAACATGGATGCGACGCTGTTGACGCATCCGGTGATCTTGTTGTCCGCCATGGAGTCCCTGATAGACTTCACAAGGCAGTCTGTGCGCTTTTCCAGTTTGGCGTAGTTATCATTGCTGCACATCAGGTCGATCGCGGCGAGACCTGCTGCCGCGGACACGGGGTTTCCTGCGAAGGTCCCCGCTACGTAGACCTGTCCCTGGGGAGCGACATTCTCCATGATGTCCTTCCTTCCCATGAACGCACCTGCCGCGAATCCCCCGCCCACAATCTTTCCCATCGTGGTCATGTCCGGGGTGACCCCGTATCTCTTTTGAGCACCTCCGGATGATGCGCGGAATCCCATGATGACCTCGTCGAAGATCAGGACGGTGTCATGTTCCTTCGTGATCTTGCGGACCTCTTCCAGATATCCTTTCTCCGGTGTGACGATTCCCACGTTGCCGAGTATCGGTTCCATGATCACGCAGGCGATGTCGTTCTTGTCGAGGATTTCGGACATGCTTTGGATGTCGTTGTATTCGGCGGTGAACGTGTGTTTTGCCACATCACTCAGTACGCCCTTGGATGAGGGCACTCCTCCGGCACTGCCGGAGCCTGCAGCGACCAATGCGGCGTCGTGTGCTCCGTGGAATCCGCCGTTCATCTTGATGATGTCGTCCCTTCCGGTGACTCCTCTAGCGACACGGATGGCATGCATCGTGGCTTCGGTACCTGAGCATCCCAATCTGACCATCTCTGCAGAGGGGACCTCCTTGACGATCCTTTCGATCAGATTGAGCTCAGGTTCCGAAGGGGCACCGTAGACGGTACCCTTGGAGATCTGCTCCTTGGCAGCATCCATGACCCTGGGGCATGCGTGACCTGTTATGAGCGGTCCGTACGCCATGCAGAGGTCGATGTACTCCTTGCCATCGGCATCCCAGACCCTGCTGCCCTGTCCCTTAGCGATGTAGATCGGGTTGGGTTTGAATGCCCTTACTGGACTTGATACCCCGCCGGGGGATACCTTCGAGGACCTTGAATAGAGTTCAGCGGATCTGTCCATGGTATCACAGCAGCTTTGCGGCTTCCTCAGCGAAGTATGTAATTATCATATCGGCACCGGCCCTCTTGATTCCGAGGAGGGATTCCATCATGACGCGGTCATGGTCGATCCATCCGTTGGCCGCTGCGGCCTCGATCATGGAGTACTCTCCGGAGACCTGGTAGGCGGCGAGCGGCAGGTCGAAGGTGTTGGCTGCATCCCTGATGATATCCAGGTAGGGTCCTGCGGGCTTCACCATGATCATGTCGGCCCCTTCGGCGATATCGAACTCGATCTCCCTCATGGCCTCTTTCCTGTTGCCGCACTGCATCTGGTATCCTGCCCTGTTGCCCTTCCCGGGTGCGGAGTTAGCGACATCCCTGAAGGGTCCGTAGTAAGCGCTGTAGAACTTCGCGCTGTAGGCCATGATGGGCACGTTCTTGTGTCCTGCATCGTCGAGAGCTGCCCTGATCGCGGAGATCTGGCCGTCCATCATTCCGCTGGGCGCGATGATGTCCGCTCCGGCATCTGCCTGGGAGACCGCTGTCTTGGCATAGAGTTCGATGGTCTCGTCGTTCATGACGTATCCGCAGTCATCCAGGACACCGCAGTGTCCATGGTCGGTGTATTCGCACAGACAGAGGTCTGAAATGACGAGCATGTCAGAGTTCTCCTTGAGACCCTCGATCGCCTTCTGGACGACTCCGTCCTTGGCGTATGCTCCGGATCCTACCGCATCCTTCTTGGCCGGGACTCCGAATACCAGAACGTTGTTGACGCCGTTCCCCTGTATGCCGGATGCTATCGAGTCGTAATCCTTCAAAGGGAATGTCCTGACGCCGGGCATGGAGGCTGTTGTCTTCTCTTTGCTGATGGTCTCGTCGAAGAATATGGGCAGGATGAACTGATCCGCATTAAGCTTGGTCTCAGCCACCAGCTCCCTCATCCTCTCGTTCTGTCTTAGCCTTCTGAGGCGTACTTCAGGATACATCATTTGTCTCACCTAACTCCAAATAGTTCTGCTAACGCGTTGCATGCGCTGAGGTCCCCCTCGCGGGAGGCACGTCTCAGGTTCACATACAGGTCGGCCGTGATCTTGTTCACCAATGCTCTGGACATGTCGTCCAGCAATGTCTCCACATCCGTGGAGGAACTGTGGGAGATCGCAGTCTCGAGCTCCTTCTCTCTTATGGTAGCCATCTTCATGCCTATGAGCCTTATTATCTCATTGGCGGCCTCTTCCCTCCTCTCCGCATCCATCTTGGACAGTTCCTGTCCGATGATCTTCTCCGCAGACGAGATCTCGCTCATCCTGCGTTCCACATTCTTCTGGGCGATGGATTCGAGGGAATCCATGTTGTCCAACTCAACGTTGGGGACCTCGACGATGTCGGTGTCCACGTTGTGCGGGATGGAGACGTCGATGACGAGGAGCTTCCTGTCCGGACGGGCTGCCATCGCACGTTCTATGACTGGTTTATGGAGGACCGTGTGCGGTGCACCGGTGGCAACAAGTACAAGGTCGCTGTCCGCTACGGCATCCTGCATCCTGTCCATGCTCACCGCATCTCCTCCCAGCTCCGTGGCCAGTTCCAATGCACGGCTGTAGGTACGGTTCGACACGAAGACGGTTCCGATGTTCTTTCCGATCAGGTTCTTCGCTATGACCGAGGCCATATCTCCGGCCCCTAGGATGGTGATCGATTTGCCGTTCAGGTCTCCGATCTTCGATTCGGCCAGTTCAACGGATGCCGATCCGACTGAGACCGCTCCCTTGTTGAGTTCAGTCTCCGACCTGACCCTCTTACCAACGATGATGGCCTTCTCGAACAGGCGGTCGAGCATGGTTCCCACATGCCCTTCCTCTTTGGCCTTGAAATAGCATTCGCGGACCTGGTGCTGTATCTGGTCCTCGCCGACGATCAGCGAGTCGAGTCCGCAAACGACTCTGAACAGGTGCTTAATGCTGTCCTGGTCCTCGAGGATATACGAGATGTTGGACGAGGGGACGAGCGAGCGTATGAGGTTCGTCATGTAAGTGACCGCGGTGCGGTTGTCCTGGGTGGACATATAGACCTCGAAACGGTTGCATGTGCGCACGATGACGTATTCCGATACGAACTCCATCTCGGAGATGTATCCCGGGACGTTCTTCTCCAGTACTGTGACGACATTGTTCAGACCCTCGGTTCCTCCTGCCGAGGAATGAGTCACATGCATGCTGACGATCATTGTAATCCGCCCTCCCTCATCACTGTTTGGAAAGCCTCTTCCTCATCTCCGTTCCTAAGGAGAGTCCATACCTTCGCATTATCCAATACATCTGCCAGGAATTTTGCTCTTTCCGGCTGTGTCGCCACTTTCTCTTTGATGATCGGCCTGACCCTCATCAACAGATTCAGCATCGAGTCGTATGACGGGTCGAGGAAATCGTCCAGAGCCTTTACCACATAAGGCGGGAACGCAGGTACACGTCCCTCGGATGATACTGTGACCGAGTATCCCGGACGTTTGAGGACTGAAGGGATTAACACATCCCCTCCCCCGTGCGCTGAATTCGTCATTATGCCTTTGGAAAGCGAGATGTCCCTGATGGAATTGTTGAGTTCATGGACCGATGTTGCAGCGATCACTATGTCCGCACCGTCCATGTACTGTGCTGCCGTGGATGGGTCGATATCGGCCTCGATGGTCTCGTCGGCGATAGCACGGAGTTCAGGCAGTATCTCCTTGGATACGACTTTGATATGGAATCCCTCAAAGTGCTGGCATTTCCTGAGCGCTACCTTTCCTCCGCCGAAAACCACTATTTTACGTCCTCCCGGTGACAGATAAATTGGGGACATCAGAACAGTTTTCTCTGCTTTTTGATTATCGGCGGAATGGTCCATCTCACTCACTAAGCAGCATGATTCCATTTTAATATTTAGATATAGGGGGTGGGGGTATAAGTAATAATTACAAATAGTGTATGTGTTACTAGTAAAACGAATCGTTTTCATCGGTTTTTAGGACTAATAGGACTAACACATCTTCTCGTATCGGATCATTGCCCACAGTATTTTTTAGAAATAATACATGACGCGTCTCATTATACCGAGGTAATCTCATGGACAGCAACGTACGCCCGGATTCCATGGAGCGCATCACAACTCCTGAACTCGCAGAAGCATTCATTAAAGAACAGGTCGCCGCACTGCAGAAGCAGATCGGAGACGGAAAGGTCCTTCTGGCCCTCTCCGGAGGAGTCGACTCCTCAGTAGTCGCCGCCCTTCTCATCAAGGCCATCGGGAAGAATCTCACCTGCGTTCACGTAAACCACGGACTTCTCCGTAAAGGGGAGGCCGAGCAGGTCATCGACGTATTCCGCAACCAGATGAAGGCGAACCTGGTCTATGTAGATGCAACGGACAGGTTCCTGGACAAGCTCGCAGGCGTATCGGATCCCGAGCAGAAGAGGAAGATCATCGGAAAGGAATTCATCGATGTCTTCGAGGAGGAGGCAAAGAAGATCGAGGGAGTCAAGTTCCTTGGACAGGGAACCATCTACCCCGACATCCTGGAGAGTCATGGTGTTAAGGCCCACCACAACGTGGGAGGACTTCCTGAGAAGTTCGGATTTGAACTCGTGGAGCCTGTGAAGCTCCTGTTCAAGGATGAGGTCCGTGTCGTCGGAAAGCAGCTCGGACTTCCGGATAACATGGTCTACCGCCAGCCATTCCCCGGACCCGGACTCGGTGTGCGCTGTACTGGAGCTATCACCCGCGACCGTCTCGAGGCTGTCAGGGAATCCGATGCGATCCTTCGCGAGGAGTTCGCAAAGGCAGGGCTCGAGGGCAAGGTCTGGCAGTACTTCACAGTCGTCCCCGATTACCGCTCCACTGGTGTGAAGGACGGAAAGCGCCTCTGGGATTGGCCCGTAGTCATCCGTGCTGTCAACACCAAGGATGCCATGACCGCTACCGTAGAGGAGGTCCCCTGGCCCCTTCTGAACAAGATCACTCAGAGGATCCTCACGGAGGTCAAGGGCGTCAACCGTGTCCTCTACGATCTCTCTCCCAAACCCTGTGCCACCATCGAGTGGGAATGAAACTATCAAGCCAGGGGTTTCCCTGGCATCTTTTCTTCTTTTTCAGAAGTTTTTGACAGGTAGTTCAGGCTTCGATACCGATACGGTTTAATCTCCACCAGACGATTCCAAATTGCGGTATCATGGAAGAAGACATTCGCAATGAATTGGGACTCGTTCAGATCTATACTGGGAACGGCAAGGGGAAGACTACGGCCGCTTTGGGATTATCCCTAAGGGCTTCGGGCCGGGGACTCAATGTTCTGTTCCTTCAATTCCTCAAACCCGACGCGGGTTACGGGGAGCAGATGGCATGTGCGGATTTGGACAGGATCACTGTCATCTCCATGGGCCTGGCCCATTTCGTTGGCAAGAATCCGAAACAGCCCGATATTGATGCTGCGCATGAGGCTCTGAAGAAATCAGAAGAGCTGATAGGTTCAGGGAAATACGACGTTGCGGTCCTGGACGAAGCGATGAACGCGGTCCGCTTGGGGCTGATCACCTCCCAGGAGCTGATAGACTCCCTCAAGAAGAGGCCCAAACATGTGGAGATCATCCTTACAGGCAGGGGTTTGACACCCGAGCTGGAGGAGTATGCGGACCTCATCACAGAGATGAAACTGATCAAGCACCCCATGGACAAAGGTATCGATGCCAGGAAAGGTATCGAATTCTGAAGTCATGACGAGGATTCTGTTCATCATCGGTTCAGCCCGTGAAGGTTCGTTCAACCGTCAGCTGTCGGAGATCGCCAAGGGATTCGTAGGGCAGTGGGCAGAAATTGACTATCTGGAGCCCACATCGGTGCCGTTCATCAATCAGGATATCGAGTTCCCTGTTCCCGACGAAGTGAAGCAGGCCAGGGACAAGGTCGACCAGGCCGACGCACTATGGATATTCACCCCTGAGTACAACCACGGGATACCAGGTTCTGTTAAGAATCTCATGGATTGGCTGAGCCGTCCTCTGGACCCTAACGATCCTGAGAGGAAATCCACCGCAAAGGGCAAGAAGGTCATGCTGACAGGTGCAGGAGGCGGGAAGAAGACGGTCTTCTGCAGAACTTCCCTGAAGGAGATCCTAGAATTCATCGGGATGGAGGTCATCGACGGTGAGGGCAGAGGATTCTCGCTGGACAGGCGTGCATTCTCGGAAGGTATTTGGGAGCCCGGACCGGAAGTGTCCGAGGAGATCAGGCAGCAGGCTGAACTGCTCAGGAACGCCGTTTCGCAGTGATCATTTCCTGAGGTATTTCCCGATGATGCTATCGGGGTTCTTTTTGATCTCGTCAGGGGTACCTGTGGCCACCACGGTTCCACCTTCCTCCCCTCCACCGGGACCGAGGTCGATTATGTAATCTGCACTGCCGATCACATCAAGGTCGTGTTCGATAACGATGACCGTGGCGCCCTTGCTGATGAGATTATCGAATATGCCCATAAGGGCCTGGACGTCGAGAGGATGCAATCCGATGGTGGGTTCGTCGAACACGAATATGGTGTCATCCTGTCCGCGGCCCATCTCGCTGGCAAGCTTGAGACGTTGCGCCTCTCCTCCGGACAGACCCGGAGTGGCCTCTCCTAACGTCAGATACCCCAGCCCCACATCGTGAAGCAGCTGGAGTCTGTTCTTCACAACTTTCAGGTCCGAACAGGCAATTAAGGCCTCATCCACGCTCATCTCCATGAGATCGGGAAGGGATTGGACAGAACCGTCCTTCTTGGTCCTGACAATCCTGGAGGCATCGGGACAGTAGCGGGAACCGTTACAATCAGAACAGGGGATCTCCACATCCGGGAGGAACTGGACATCGAGACTTATCGATCCGGTCCCGTCGCATGTCGGGCATCTGAGGGAACCAGTGTTGTATGATAGGTCCCCGGCCTTCACACCCATTTCCTTGGCCTTGTCTGTCTTTGCGAACACCTTGCGGAGCTCGTCGTGGACGTTCGCATATGTGGCCACGGTCGAGCGGACGTTGATCCCGATCGGAGTCGCGTCTATGAGTTTGACATGCTCTATGCCCTCGGCTGAGATTGACTTCACATGGCTCGGGAGCGGTCTGCCCGCCAGCTGAGCTTCCAGGGCAGGTATGAGGCTGTCCAGTACCATAGTGGTCTTTCCGCTTCCGGAAACACCGGTGACGACTGTGAAACGTCCTTTCGGTATCTTGATATCAAGGGGTTTTACAGTGTGTATGGCGCCTGTTTTCATGGAGATGTTTCCGAGATCGAACATGCCTGCCGAATCGGCCCTTCTGCGCAGATCCGGATTCCCGTTTCTCAGGAATCTCCCTATCCTTGAATTCTTGTTCTGCTCAAGGTCCTCAACGGTACCCTCAGCGATTACTCTTCCCCCGTCAGCACCTGCTCCCGGGCCCAGTTCGACCAGCCAGTCGGAATGGGACAGAGCCTGTGTGTCATGATCCACGATAACGATGGAATTCCCGTCTGCGGTGAGGTCGTCCATAACGCCCAGGAGACCGTCGATGTTCGCCGGATGGAGCCCTATGGAAGGCTCATCAAGGACATACAGGACGCCAGTTGTGCGGTTGCGGACGGATCTGGCGAGCTGGGCGCGCTGTCTCTCTCCTGTGGACAGGGTAGAAGTGGGACGGTCCAGGGTGAGATATCCCAATCCAAGGTCTATCAGGCGTTTGGAGGTGTCATGGAACGCTTCGCAGATGTTTCTGGCCATGGGCTTCATCTCATCGGGCATGGAGTCGGGTACTCCTTTCACCCAATCCTCCAGTTCTGAGAGTGACATCTGACATATCTTGTCCAGGGACAGGCCCCTCAGCAAAGGAGCTCTCGCTTCTTCGGACAGTCTGGTCCCGTTGCAGCAGGGGCAAGGGCCCATCTTAAGGAACCTCTCCACCCTCTTCATGCCTTTCTCGTCCTTGACCTTGGACAGGGCGTTCTCCACAGTGTATACTGCGCTGTAATAGGTGAAATCCATCTCTCCGGCATTTCCTGATTTCTCGTTGTAGTAGAGGAGATGATGCTTATCCGGTGCACCGTGGAGTACGATCTCCTTCTCCTTGTCGGTGAGTTCTCTGTAGGGGATATCGGTGCGCACCCCCATGTCGCGGGCGATATCCTTCATCAGTGACCACATGAGCGTCTGCCATGGGAGTACCGCACCCTCGTCTATCGTTTTCGATTCATCCACAAGGGTTGTCTCGTCGACTTCGTGGACCACTCCGGTTCCCCCGCAAGATCTGCATGCTCCTGTGCTGTTGAATGCTAATTCCTCAGCACTCGGGGGACGGACCTCCGCTCCGCAGACTGGACAGTGTATGTCGAGCATAGCTGCGAAATTGATGCTGGGCTCCAGGTAATGTCCGTTCGGACATCTGTGATTGGCCAATCTGGAGAACATCAGCCTGATGCTGTTGAGGAGCTCCGTGGACGTTCCGAAGGTGCTCCTGATTCCGGGAACCCCCGGGCGCTGGTGCAGCGCCAGCGATGCAGGAACATAGCGTATGTCATCGACTTCCGAGCGGGATGCCTGTGTCATACGTCTGCGTGTGTACGTGGAAAGTGCTTCCAGATAGCGTCTGGAGCCCTCGGAGTATAGCGTTCCCAAGGCCAGGGATGACTTCCCTGAACCGGAAACACCGGCGATACCGACTATCTTGTTCAAAGGTATGTCCACATCGATGCTTTTCAGATTGTGGATTTTAGCTCCGCGCACTTCGATATGATCGGGAACGGACAAATACAGCACCAGACACAAGTATCGTTTCTGTGTAGAAAACTGTTGTCGAAACTGTATTAATCAGACTTCCAAAAAAGTGCATTCATAGTTATTTTTATTAAACGTGGATGATGCTTCGGAACGCATGAAAGTAGGGAAGAAAGAGATTCTGACCATAGCGGTAGTCGCTGTCGTTCTTTCAATGGCATATACCTGGGTGGTTTATCCATCTGAGGAAGACAGTTTAGAATTCACAGGCGAGGTTATTGGTCTGAGCTCATATAATCAACCTAAGCTCGATCTGAGCGCACAAGAGATCTTCGATTCTGGTCTGAAGCTTGGTTCTGAGTTCACCATAATCACCGTGAACGATACCTATACCGGAGCCATCATGCTCGAATCATACTTGGGAATACTCATGTTCGACATTTTCGTTAACGTCGAGGCTGATGGGCTGGTTTCCATCGGATGCGTAGGAATGCTCATAAACGCCGACGAGGGCAGTGAGGTCAAGCTCGTCCACACAGGCGAATCACAGAGATACAAGAACACGCCCGATTACAACGTGCAATACTCCAACGATGTTCACGATTTCCCTTCAGAGGAAGTCTTTGCGAACTTCTACGAGGTTACCGGAGGAAACATCGCACCCGGAGTTCTATACAGGTCATTCAGCTCTCTTTCTGATCCTGCGAAGCAGGCCAGGGTGCCATATGTGAATCAGTTGGCCGATGAATACGGCATCAAATATCTGGTGGCGCTCTCCTTCAGCGATGCATCGGTACAGAGCGCGATATCCAAGTATTCAGGCTATTGTATCGATCTCTGTAAGGACGGAAAGTATGTGGCCCCGAACATGGGATACCTCTATTTCCAGCAGAAGGAGAAGACGATCCAGACCCTGGAATCCATCATCGATAACGATGGACCCTACCTCGTTCACTGCAATGTGGGAAGGGACAGGACAGGTTTCGTCATCCTGTTGCTCCAGGCCCTCTGCGGATGCAGTCCTGAAGAGATGATGGAGTGTGAGGCGATAGCATTCTGCAACCTCTATAATATTGAACCGGGCAGTAAGGAGTACTTCGTCATCATAAATGGAACCTATGACAGGAACATGTATCTGATTGCCAATTATGACGAGATTGACAACATCCTCCACATGGATTGGTCCAAGATCGATGTGAGCAAGATCGACACTCAGAAAGCCGCCTATCAGTACTGTACTGATTATTTGGGTCTGAGTTCGGAACAGATCGAGAAATTGTTGGAAAGGCTTACCGTAATGGGTTGAGCCGCTGACACTCCTGGCTGTAAACTTAACTGCGCTGTCGGCGTATCGATTGGATACGCTGGCAGCCACATTTTTTAATCATAATCTAAACGGAATCTTCTGATAATTGACCAGATACGATACGGGTTGTTCTCTTTTGCTAGTGATTCCGAAAAAGAAAAATGGGGTCGGGAGAGGGGATCGAACCCCCGTATGCGGATCTGCAGTCCGCCACATAGCCACTGTGTTACCCCGACGCTGGGCGTAGGATTAGTTGACTGTATTTATTGATATCGTTACTTTCTCCGGTAGAGTTCATCGCCTCTCTTCTTGGCTTCGAACCCTCCTTTGATATCTCCCTTCTTGAAGAGCAGCTCCGCCAGGTCGAGCCAGGACTTTGCATCGTCCGGATTAAGCTCCAGGCGGATTTTGAGATGGGCGATGGCATCGTCAAGCTTGCCTTTTTCTGCAAGGGTCTTGCTGTATTCGCGACCGTTGGTCTCCTCGTCGCGTACGCGGAGCATCTCCATCTGCGCTTTGTTTAGAATAACCGTGACTGCATTGTCCGATATCCAAGGATAGCGGCTCTGGATGATCTTCTTAAATGGAACGGCCTCGTCCTGGTCTATCTTGCAGTCCTTTCCCTTGAATATCTTCCTGGGGACATCCACGGTCATACTCCCGTGGATCACAGTGACGTGGTCTGCCTGTGTCATCTTACCTGAACGTGACGACGCGTCCGCAGGCGTCCCTCTTGGACACCCCGAACTCTGACAGCTGTGCGATCTGATCCTTTGTGAACACCGGACCGTCCTTGCAGATGCGCTTATCGTCCATTACGCAGCAACCGCATACTCCCGCACCGCACTTCATGTATCTCTCCAGAGAGAGCTGGCAGTCCTGGTTCAGCTCTTCGCAGGCCTTGTACGTGAAATAGAGCATGACCTCGGGTCCGCATGCGATGATGTACCTGTAGGATTTCTCCTTCAGCTTCTCCTTCATCAGCTGTACGGCGTTGCCGTGGAAACCGGCACTGCCGTCATCGGTGGCGATCCATAGGTTGGCCGCGTGCTTCTTTGCCCTGTCAAGCATGATGAGGTCCTTGTCGGAACGGGCGGCGATGATGGTGTCCGCACCGGTCTGGACAACGGCAGGCATCACTGCAGCGGTACCCACTCCTCCGCCGATAATCAGTATATTCTTCTCGGACAGGTCGAAACCGTTGCCGAACGGTCCTCTGATGGAGAGTTTGTCCCCTTCCTTGAATTCGTGGAGTCTCTTGGTGGCGTCCCCTATGGCCTTGACCGTGATGCTCTTGGTCTTTTCGCATATTCCTGAGACGGACATGGGGATCTCATCGGTCCCCGGGATCCAGATCATGATGAACTGGCCAGGGCGCACTTCTGCATCCCAGTCGAAGACGAATGTCTTGGTATCGTAGGCTTCATCGATGACTTTCTTGATCGTTACGACATCACTCATGGGCAGCACCTACCATAGAACCGATCGAGGAGTATCCGTACTCCTCCATGAAGGCTGAGAGCCCTTCGTTTATCTCCTTGAAGACGCAGAGGCCTTTGGTGCCCACAGCGCTTCCGACCTGGAATGCGCTGGCGCCTGCCATGATGTATTCTGCCGCGTCCCTCCAATCCGATATTCCTCCGACTCCGACCAGCGGTATGTCGAGGACGCTTTTGAGGTCATAGATCGCTCTTACACCGACCGGTTTGACAGCCTCTCCGGACAATCCGCAGAACTTGTTGCTCATGATGGGTCTGGCGAACTCAGGGGATATGACCATTGCCTTCAGCGTGTTGATCGCCACCACGGCATCTCCGCCTGCATCTTGGACGGCCATACCTATCTGTGTGAGGATGTGCGTGTTTGGCGTGAGTTTCGCCCATATAGGTATCGAGACCGAGGATTTGACTGCCGATACGATGGATTTCACCATTGCGGGGTCGGTACCGACCTCCATTCCGTATCCTTTGGCGTGAGGACATGACAGGTTGAGCTCGACTGCGCATGCACCGTAGTCCTCCATCTTCGCAGCCAGTTTGGAGAAGTCCTCCGGACCTGCTCCGTAGATGGAACCGATGACCTTGCCCTTGGGGACGGCCACCTCCATCTCCTCCTTGAACAGTTCGATCCCGGGATTCGGCAGGCCCATGGCGTTGACGTATCCTCCCCTGACCTCCATGAAGCAGGGGTTGTCATGACCTGCATTGGGCTGCAGACCGACGGACTTGGTGACCACTGCACCAGCGCCGGATTCCAAAACGCGCACCAGGGATTTCCCGGTCTCATCCATGATACCGGATGCGATCATGCTCGGCCTTTCCAGGCTGATGCTTCCGATATCTGTCTTCAAGGATACCATGGTTTGACCGATGCAATACTCTGATATTAGGTTGATGGCAGGGATATCCTTATTAACGGTTCCAAGGATTGAGAAACATGGACATGGAATCCGTCAGGAAGGACTTTCCCACCATACGCAGCAAGAAGGGGATCTACCTCGACAGCGCATGCCAGTCCCTCAGACCGGACCAGGTTATACAGTCCATGACGGATTATTATGAGAATTATCCCGCATGCGGAGGCCGCAGCGTCCATTCCATGGCCACGAAAGTATCCGTCGCCATAGACGAATGCAGGGAGACTCTGGCATCGTTCTTCGGCACCAAGGATCCAGAATGCTACATCTTCACCAAGAACAGCACGGAAGGTCTGAACACGGCCGCCTTCGGATTGGATCTGAAGAAAGGCGATGTAGTTGTGACCACCGATACCGAGCACAATTCCAACCATGTTCCGTGGCTCCGTCTCAAGGATACCGTGGGAATCGAACGCAGATTCTCCAAATCCGGGAAGACGGGTGAGTTCGATATCGAATCATTCAAGGCATGCATGGACGGAAAGGTCAAGGTGGTGTCCGTACAGCACACCAACAACGTCACCGGGAGCTCGGTCCCTGTCAGGGCGGTCACGGAGATCGCCCACGATCACGGTGCAATCGTGATCATCGACGGGGCCCAGGCAGCACCTCATATGCCCGTGGACCTCTCGAAGATCGATGCCGACATCTACTGCTGTTCGATACACAAGATGCTCGGGCCCAGCGGTATGGGAGTGATGTACGGAAAGAGGGAGGTCCTCGAGAAACTCCGCCCGCTCACAGTCGGAGGAGGAACCGTAGGTCTGACTACATACGACAGTGTGACGATGGCGCCCATACCTGACCGGTTCGAGGCAGGTCTTCTGAATTATGCCGGAATCATCGGCACCAAGGCCGCCATCGACTATCTGAACGCTGTCGGAATGGAGAATGTGGAGGCATGGGATACCGAGCTGATGAGGCGTGCCATGGGCAATCTCGAGGATATTAAGGGCCTGCACCTGGTCGGTCCCGAACAGCCAGGTAAGAGATGCGGAGTGCTATCATTCAACATCGACGGTCTGGCCTCTCACGATATCGCGATGATGTTGGACAGCATGTCCGGGGTCATGATCCGTTCTGGAATGCACTGTGCTCATCCGTTCTACGTCTCAAGGGCGATAGACGGAAGTGCGAGGGCATCGACATACCTGTACAACAGCCGTGAGGAGACGGATGTCTTCACGGATACGGTCAGGAAGATCGCAGAGACGTTCGGTGAGTGATTGTTTTCATATCGCCCCAACCGAGAACGAATTCCCCTGCATATTCCGTCATGGCCATATGTCTGCGGTCACCGTTAATCAGTTCCACGAAGCCGTCATGGATGTGCGCCGTATAGCCTTCGGGTAGTATCCTGGACCCGTCCAGGATCAACGTGTCGTCCTCCGAGGATTGGAATACGTCCAGCATGTATGCGAACCTGTCGGCCAGATCCTCATCCATGATGTCTGTGTCCCTGTCGTATATGCCGTTCAGGACACCGGTCACGGAAACGATCAGTATTATGCCGCATGCACACAGCACTACCCTGGAGACGGTGAATTCAATCATATTTCCCTCACGATAACCCCTTCGGTATCGCTAGCGAGCTCGATAATCACGGTTCCGTACAGACTGATCATATCGCTGCACACAGGACGGTTCAGCAGTATCTTGCAGACTAGATCGTCACCTGATGATCCGCGGAGCAGATGTCCTTCTGTCCCACCAACTGTCAGGCAGTCCCCCTCGGGGATGTCCAACTGGTGGCAGATCTTGTATCCGTTGCTCTTGCTCCCTACCAGTTCGATGAGGTCGCCGAGCTCCTCGGCACTCGCCCTCAGGCGGCTGTGGTCCATCCCGTCATGGATGTCATCTATCGATGCCATGATCGGAGGCACCATCAGGGCCAGTATCATGAAAGACACGGCCAGTTTTATCGGAAGAGCGACCACACCTTTCCTGGAGCAGATCATATGACCACTCCGGCAACCTCCTCCGTATAGGTGGTGTATCCCGATTTGTATGCACTGATCTTCAGAGCGATGGTCCCCATCGGATAGTCTCCTAGCATCCATCCTTTCAATACTGCCCTTCCATAGGTGTCTGTGACGACATCATAGTCCTTTCCGTCAGGATGGTAGACCTGACTGTTCACGATACGGACCGTGACACCCTTCATGGGCTCATCGTTCTGATCCAAGACGCATAGGTGGATGTCCGGTATCTCGCCGTTATCGATGTAGACTATGTTCTCTTCGACACCGAGGGTGCTGATGTACTGCGGGGTGTCGATGCTCCCCATCCATCCCATGATCACCGCGCTTCCCATGGTAGCGACCATTATCACTATCATGAGCTGCAGCGGAAGGCCCTCTATGCCTCCCTTGTTGTTTCCCTTCAAACTTGCGAGCAAAGTATCACTCGGGAGGTGTTTCGTTGGGATAGAATATAAAGGTGTGATGCTGCGGTCAATATGACAAACCGATGGGTACACTTGCGAGGACGGTATGTTTCGCCCCCCGGGGACCGAGCTCTGATCTCATCACGAGGATCTCGTCGCACAGGAACGATTCGATCTCCTTGTCGGAATAACTGTCGATGAACTGCCTCGGATCCATGGGGCCTGCGCATCTGCCTACCGTGATATGACTCTTGAAAGGCTTCTCGTCGAAAGATATGTTCGCCGCTTTGAGATTGGTTGCGATGTTATCGGATATATTCTTTAGGATATCGCTCGGTTCCGCGCCTACCCAGATGACTGACGGTCTCTGGGGTTTGGGGAAGCAGCCTGCCCCTTTGATTCTCACGGTGAATGGTTCCATGCCGTTCACGGCATCGGTGACCGCTTTCACTACCTTCTTGGTCTTCCCGTCATCGATGTCCCCTATGAACCTCATGGTGATGTGCATCTGCGACAGAGGGGACGGCCTGACATTGGGGAGCGAGCTCACATCCTCAAGGACCGGTTTCAACGGCTCCTTGTCCTTGATGGGTACTGAGATGAACATCCTGATCTTCATCGCAGATTCTTCCTTATTTCGTCCAGGAGTCCCCTGCATCCCTTTTCGATGTCCTCATAGGCCTTATCGAAGTCCAAAGTGAAGTAGGGGTCGTCGACGATTCCTCCGTCCGCATAGTCCAGAAGGAGCTTAACAGTGCATTTAGCGGATCTAGGAAGGATCCTGCGGATGTTGTCGATGTTCTCGTCGTCCATGGCGATGATGTAATCGAATTCATCGAAATCGCTCACTGTCAGCTGTCTGCTCTTCTTACCGGCGCAAGAGATACCATGCCTCTTCATGACCTCGGCGGAGCGCCTGTCCACAGGATCTCCGATGTGGAATCCGCTGGTCCCTGCTGATTCAACGTATATCTTCCCCATCAGCCCCTCTTTCTCCACCATATCCTTGAATACGAATTCGGCCAATGGGCTGCGGCAGATGTTGCCATGGCATACGAAGAGGACGCTGACGGTCATGATATCGTCAGAACAAGGGTCTGGAAGTACAATAAAGTGGCGCATCGGATTTATATGTGGAAGACTTTGCGGAAATTATGACTCCTTTGCAACCTAAGCTGTCAAAGCAGGACAAGATCGTCAACGCCATGCCCTTCATCGCGTTCGGCGTCATCGTAGTTCTCGCAGTCGTGTTCGTTTTCACGATGTGAATCCCGCAAGGGACTTTCTGAAGGTCAGGGACATCCCTACCGTTCATCAGCATAGGCAATGCTATGCGTTTTTACATTGAATTAAAAGAAAGAGACCCCTTCCGGGGCCTAATGAGTTTCAATCCCTGTTGATGTGCCTGGTGGTCACGCGCTTGTAAAGGAACGTGTCCTCCTTCACCTGCAGGTTCATGCTTCCCTCGCGGAAGTACGCAGAGGCACCGTGCTGGAACTGGACGTTCTTCAGCTGTGACTGGAAGTGATAGAAGAATATTCCAGCTGCGATTGCTCCGAAGATGATTCCTCCGACTATTCCGCCGAAGTCGAACTCTTCCATCGCGAAGTAGAATAGCAGCACGACGATTGCAAGGATGGCTGCGAACACACCGAATGTGGCCAAGCCCAGTTTCACTGTGTTCATCGGCAGGTTGCCCACCATCTTTCCGCTCTGTCCGTTCATGGCGAACGTGAGCTTGGTCCCGTTCCAATCGGTGTTCAGAAGCCAGACGGGATACAGGACGTAGTTCACCGACGACGATCTCGCCGAGATCTCCGAACTGGCCACGCTGACCTCGTCATAGTGGACGGTCGATCCGAATGCATCTGCCGCGCCCTCTGCCATCCTCTTCCTCACACGGGGACGGACGGTCTCCTGGTCCAGGTCGTATTTGTCTGCGACATAACCGGAGAGGTATCCTGTCGTGAATTCCACAGCTTTGCTGTGGTCGAAAGGCTCTATGGACTCCATGAGGTCGTCGGGCATCTTCGAGGAACCGTCTGCGGGGACGTGGTCGAATGCGACCTCTCCCGCCCTCCTGACCTTGTAGTACTTGCGCTCGGTGTATTCCGTGTCGCCGGAGGTCCACCTGCGGACGTCCACACAGTCGTAGACGACATCGGCATCCAGATCGGCATCGTAAACCCAGAACGGGACATAGAGTCCCTTGACCTCCTCCAGCTTGTTGTCGCGGAGGAAGTTCTTGGCCACGAACATCTTGCTGCCCACATGGTCCGTCAGTCCCTGGAGAGCCTGTTCCTTGGTTTTCTGGAAAGGCAGGACCAGGTCAGGCTTCAGGACTCCCGATAGACGTCCTTTGAGCACGACCGCGTTTCCGCAGTACGGGCACATGGTTGCAGAGGTGGTCTCATCCGAATAGATGTCGCCTCCGCATGATTGGCATTGGTATTCTGCCATACCGTACAGTTCCTTCTCGGACCATTCGGTACCTGCATCGGATGCCAATTCAATGCCTTCATCGCTGATCGAGAGGTCTCCCTCGTTCTTCTTCAGCTCCTCGGGTTCGAATTCGTTGTCGCAGTAAGGGCATTTCACCTTCTGCGTACCGATGTCGAATTCCAGTGTCGCTCCGCAGAACGGACACTTGTGGTTGATTGTATCTGACATCAGACCATATCCTCGTCGTTGAAGGGATCTCCGCATTCGGGGCAGAACTTCGGAGGTTTGGAGGGGTCTGCGGGTTCCCATCCGCATTTGTCGCAGCGGAATTTGGGGACTCCAGCGGGTTTCTTTGCTCCGCATTCTGTACAGAACTTGCCTTTGTTGACATGTCCGCACTGGCAGGTCCAGCCTGTTACCTCTGGTTTCTTCGCTCCGCATTCGGGGCAGAACTTTCCTGTGGCAGTGGCTCCGCAAGCGCATTTCCAGGCTCCGGCCGCGGGCTGGGCCTCTTGGGCCGCCTGCTGCTGTTGCCTCTGCTGGTCTGCCCTGTCGTAGTAGGCTCCGGCGTTCATTCCGCCTCCGCCCATCTGTCCGATCATTCCGACTCCCATGAGTCCGGTGACCGCTCCGGCTTCGTTGCCTGCAGCGGTCTTAAGAGCGGATGCCTGGGCCTCCACGAGTGTTGCTCCTGCCATAGACGGGTCGCGGAGCATTCCTGCCTTCTGGGCATTCTTGATGAGCTCTGCATCCTCCGGCGGGAGAGTGACCGATCCGATTGCGACGCTGACGACGTCGAGTCCACGGGTCTCTGACCACTTCTTGGACAGAGCCTCATTCATAGCATCCTGCAGCTCCTCGCTGTGGTTGACCAGCTGGTTCGGACGGAGTCCGAGGTCGGAGAGCTTTCCGAATCCGGGCTGGAGTGCCGCAATGAACTCTGTCTTGAGCTGATCGTCAATCTCGGTCCTTGAATACTGGTCCTTGACGTTACCGCAGACGTTGGTGTAGAACAGGATAGGGTCGGAGATCTTGTATGAGAATACTCCGAAGCAGCGGACGGACACATCGATGTCCAGTCCGATGTTCCTGTCGACCACACGGAATGGGATGGGGGTGGAAGTACCGAACTTGTTGTCCAGGATCTCCTTCATGTTGAAGTAGTAGACCCTCTGGTCCTTTCCGGTGTCTCCGCCGTACGCGAAACGCCTTCCCATGGTCTTGAACGTGTTGACGACTCCCTTCCCGAGCCCTCCGGTGAATATGCTGGGCTCTGTAGAAGTATCATATGTGTATGTACCTGGTTCAGAACAGATCTCGACGACCTTTCCGGATTCGACGATGATCATACACTGACCGTCCGCCACAGCGATTCCCGATCCGTTGCTGATGATGTTGTCGCTTCCTTTGGTGTTGGTCGAACGTTTCCCGACCTGCTTGACACCCTTGATCATCAAGATTTCCTTCGGCATCGATTCGCAGTAGAAGAATTCCTTCCACTGGTCTGCCAATGTTCCGCTAACGGAACCTGCGAGCGCCTTGATTAGTCCCATAAAAGGTGGTATAGGACTCTTACAATTTAACTGATAGTCCTGCAGTCATCTTTATTTACTTTCCAAGCGGAAACTAGAAGCAAGGAGTCCGTAACATGGATATGAAGTACGTATTCGCCATCTCAGCCGTTGCGGCATTGGCGGTCCTGGGAGGGGCCATAGTCCTGTTCGGGGATTCCGAAGCACAAGGTGACAATATGGAGGCGACATTCATCGAAGAATCGGGTACAATGAAGGCCAAGGTCGGAGAGGATGTTACCATCGCGCTGGAGGGCAACAGAACGACAGGATTCGACTGGAAGGTCGTGTCCACTGACGGACTCGAGCTCAAGAGCGATGAATATACCGTGAAGCCCCATGAACCTGGCCTCTGCGGTGTCGGCGGAACCCACTATTTCACCTTCCACTGCGAGAAGGCAGGGACTTACAACGTCGTGCTCGACTATCTCCGCGACTGGGAAGGATCCCAGGGCAACACTAGAACCGTGCAGATCGTCGTTGAATGATCAGGCACTGAAATCGTAACACAGTTCGGCGGAACCGTCGGACACATCGAACCTGGCCATAGCGCCGTTGACGAAGGTCATCCTTGGTCCCTTGTGCCCGACATCCGCATCGAACACAACAGGCACACCGTATTCTCTGAGAGATTCCTGAATGATTTTCTGATAATCTGTTCCCTTGTAGAAAAGCGGTCTCCCAAAGACGAATCCCGAGACGCCCTCGAACCATCCGTCATCGGACATGCCTTCGAACATCTTCCTGACTCTGGATTCATCCATATCATAGGTCTCCATGTACCATATGATCCCGTTCATCGAGTATTTCTTTAGGAAGCCCTCCATGCTCAGATTTCCCTTCTTGTGATACCATTCCAGGACATCCATGCAGCCTCCGATGAGCCTGCCCTTGAATGATGTATCTCCGGAAGGGCATATCCATTCTACTTTCTTCTCCTCGTTGAAGGGTTCGAGTCCGGTGATCCTGTCGGCGAAGCCGTCCTGATATCTGTCGAACGATCTCTGACTTCTCCTCTTCCCTTCGAGGAACTCCAGGTTCTCTGATATGCTCCTATGCCACGGTTCCATTCCGAAATCCCCGAAGTTGCCGCAGTAGATGGTGGCGATGTCGTGCTCCACAGTGGTCTTGAAGAGCAGAACGGTGTTGTCTGAGTACCCCTGCATCCATTTGGGATGCCTTTCCACGAAATCCCAATCCATGCCCATGAGCATCTCGCACTGGTAGTCCCCTCCTGAAGCAGAGATGACCGCACCTACGGAATCGTCCTCCAGGAGACTGCCCAGTTCCATGACTCTCTGCATCAGCGGAGAGCTCCTGCCCGATTCGTCCGCCGTGTGGACGTTAGGGGTTTTCCTCACAGGGTGTCCGAGATCCGACAGCTTCTCCTCCGCATGTTTGAAACGGATGATGTCGGTGGGTTCGGTGACGCCGAAGGAGGGGGCTGTGACTCCGATGGTCTGTCCTTCGGCCAGGAATTTCGGGATTATCATGAGTTGCGGATGTGTGACCGATAAGATAACATTTATCGAATGGATGACATGCGGAATCCATGGCAATACTATCGGACAAGGACATCGTCGAGAGCATGATGACGGGATACTTGGGCATCAGCGATTATCACGAGAGAGGGCTGACGCCCAACGGATACGACCTCCGCATCAAGGAGATCATGGTCAGAGGGGACCCGGACCTGAAGACGGAGGGTATAGTGACGATCCCTCCCAGGACGATGTTCTATGTGTCCACGATCGAGAGGGTCAGGATGCCCAAGGATGTCTGTGCGCAGCTTTGGCTGAGGACCACTTGGATCAGGAAAGGCATCATCGGTGCATTCGGGAAGATCGATGCCGGTTTCGAGGGCACCCTCACACTGGGAGCATACAACGCCACTGACGACCCCATCGAGCTGCCCATCGGGGAGAGGTTCTGCCAGATGGTGTTCGAGACACTCAACAGCGACACGCTCAAGGACTACTCCGAGAGGAGCGGTCATTACCAGGGACAGACTGGCGTGACGCTGGAGCAGATCAACAAGAAGGATTGATCATCAACAGGTGGGGGCACCTAGCCCTCTCCTTCTTTTTTTTAGAACTTCTGGATATCCAACGAGTAGACGCTCATCGTCGGGGAGTATGTCTTCAGCTCGAAACTGCGAATCCCTATTGAATGCCCGCGTGCTTTCATCAGTATTATCAGATCGCCGCAGAAGTCCGAGAACTGCTCCCTCTCGATTATCTTGTACATGTGGGCGGTCCCGCCCTTCTTCAGCTTGTCCATGGCGACCCCGAGGAACTGATCTGCGATCTGGGGGAGGTTCATGATGATGTGGTCTGCCTCCGGGAGATCCTTGATGAGCACGGACGAATCGCCTGTCATCGGCTTGATGCAGTCGATATGATTCTTCTCCGCGTTCATTTGTGCGAAGTGCTCCGCTTCAGGGTTGAGGTCTATGGAGTAGACGACGGATGGGTTCGCTAGCTTCCCTATGACGGTACCGAACGGGGCCACTCCGGCGAACATGTCTATGACGACCTCCCCGTCCTTGACCAGATTGGCGATCCTGTACCTTTCGGAGGACAACCTGGGGTTGAAATAGACCTTGGAAGGGTCCGTGTAAAGCTTCACCCCGAATTCCTTGTGCACAGTCTCCGATGTACCTTCGCCGGCCAGTTTCTCCAGGTCCCTGATCCTAAAATCTCCTTTGACGCCGTAATCGTGGAATACGACGCGGATGTTCCTGTTGACCTTGATCAGAGCCTCTCCAATGGCCTGTCTGTAATCCCATAGTTCGTCCGGGATCTTTATCATGGCAACATCCCCGACGACATCGAAGGAGCTGGGAAGGATTCCCCTGAGCTCATCGGGCACCTGGGCGATCTCCGTGTAGTCCGATACCTTGTGCTCCTGGACCTCGAGATCCTCGTCGATTATCTCGTAACCGTCCAGCGAGTCGCACTTGACGGGTATTAGAAGACAGTCCCCGTCCGCACGTATCTTCGAATCGAGGTCCAGCAGATCCTCTGCTACGAGCTTGGATCTGACGGATTCACCGTCTTTCTTAGGTACGCGAACGCATCTGACCATTGTCGAGTCAATGATGATGCGGATAAAAAAATACATGGCCGGGGGGACCGGCCATGAAGATGTTTCATGCTTGTTCTATGTTTACCCTCTTGGGCAGCACATAGAGGTCGCCTTCATTGTCGATACCGACGGAGGCCTCGACACCGTACACATCTTTGATGAGCTCGGGTGTGATGACCTTCTTGGGCTCTCCGATGGCGACCAGTTCGCCCTTCTTCATGATGACGCAGAGGTCGCAGTATCTTGCCATGAGCGAGATATCGTGCTCCGCAACGAGGATAGTCATATCCTTCTTTACCATCGCCTTCAGGTATTCCATGACTTCCAGCTTGAACTTCATATCAAGGTGGGATGTAGGTTCATCGACCAGCATCAGTCTGGGCTCCTGGACGTATGCTTTGGCGATCAGGACACGCTGCTGCTCTCCCGAGGAAAGCATGTTGAGGGCGCGGTCCTGCAGATGGTGGACTCCGAACTTCTTCAGAGTCTCCTCCACAAGGGTCTCGTCCTCTTCGGTCTCCCACCACATGTTCTGCAGATAGGGATACCTTCCCAGCATGACCGTCTCGAAGACTGTCAGTCCGAAGGATGCTGTCATCTCGGCAGGGACGTTCGACACCAGTTTGGCGACCTCGGTGGGTGTCTTGGGTATCACGGACTCCCCGTCGATGAGGATGTCACCGCTGGTGAGCATGTGCATCTTGTTGATGCATCTCATCATGGTTGTCTTACCGCATCCGTTCGGTCCGATCAGACCGACCAGTTTTCCAGATGGGATGGAGAAGCTCACATCCCTGTCGGCGTGGTAGCCGTTTTCGTAAACCTTGTCCAAATGGCGGACCTCTAATAGTGGGACTTCTTCATCCATTGTACATCTTCCCCCTTATGAATAGCAGGTAGGCGAACACAGGTACGCCTATCAAAGTAGTAATGGCTCCGACTGGGAGCTCGTTTCCTGGAATAATCATTCTTGCAGCAAGGTCGGCGGCCATCATCAGCACGCCTCCCAGAGCTATCGATCCCGGCAGGACCAGACGGTGGTCTCCTCCGAACAGCATACGGCACAGGTGAGGGACGACGAGTCCCACGAAACCGATGATACCGCAGAAGGCCACACAGAACGCGGTCATGATTGATGCCAAAGTCAGGATCAGTGCGTTGAACCTCTTCACGTTCAGACCCATCTGGCTTGCCTGATTCTCTCCAAGTAGGACCAGATTGAGCTCTCTGGCGTACTTGAAGATCAGCAGCGAGATGATCACGACCGGTACAAGGATGAACAGCGCCTTCTCCCATGTTATGTTCGCGAACGATCCGAACAGCCAAAGGAGAACATCGGACACCTTGTTCCCTGAGAATACGATCATCATGGTCTGGATAGCACCGAAAACCAATCCGATGACGACTCCTGACAGCACGTATGCGTTGGTGGTCCCTCCCGCACGGTTGGCCAATGCCATGGTCAGCAGGAATGCGAGGAGTCCTCCGACTATGGCGGCGACGGCCACCAGATAGATGGAGTTCGGCGAGATGAGGCCGAAGAACGTGAATTCGAATGCTATGACCGCTATCGCGAAGGTTCCCGCTCCGGATGAAACTCCCATGATATAGGGGTCCACCAGAGGGTTACGGATAATGGCCTGGTAGCCCGCTCCTGCAATGGACAGACCTACACCGACGACCAGAGCAGCTAGTGCTCTGGGAAGGCGTGAGCTGAACACCATGACTTCCTCAGGGGTCATCTCGCTTCCGTCCTTCCCCAATGCGGAGAAGAGGTTGGAGAGTGCCTCTATCGGATCCATAATCTTCGTCGGGCCGATACATAGCATGGCGATGAAGACTATCAGGGTCAGGATTGTTCCTACGCCTATTATGAACTTCATTCTGTGCTTCTTGCGTTGAATATGGGTCTCACCGTGGCCGTCGATGATTCTGCGCATCTTGGCCCTGAATCCGTCATCAGACATCGTATGACCTCCCTCTCTTGATCAAAAGGTATGCGAACACGGGAACTCCTATCATGGTGGTGATAGCACCGACCGGTAACTCGTATCCTGAGAGCAACACTCTGGCCAGCAGATCGGCGGAGACCATGAGGAATCCTCCGAACGCCATCGTGGCCGGGAGCATCAGACGGTGGTCACCTCCTAGGATCATCCTGCTGAGGTGAGGTATGACCAATCCTACGAATCCGATGATTCCGCAGAAGGCCACACAGAACGAGGTCAGCACGGATGCGACGATCAGCATGAACGTATCGAAGCGCTTGGCGTCCAATCCCATCTGCTTCGCCTGATCTTCTCCAAGCAGGACCAGGTTGAATTCCTTGGCCCAGATGAGCGGTACGAACGATAGCGATATGGACGGAATCAGGACCAGCCAGAGTTTGTCCCATGTCATCGTGCTGAACGATCCGTACAGCCATGACAGCGCACTTGCGACCTTTGTTCCCGCATCTATCATTAGCAGCGACTGGACGGCTGTGAACACCAATCCTATGACGATACCTGCCAACACGTAGTTGATCGATTTGCCTCCTGTCTTCAATGCCAACAGCATCGTCAGTCCGAAGGCCAGCAATCCTCCGAAGATAGCGGAGAAGGCCGTGAGGTAGATGCTGTTGGATGCGAACAGTCCGAAGAATGTGAAATCGAATGTGAGAACGGCAACCGCGAAGGTTCCCGCTCCTGATGAGACTCCCATGATGTAAGGTTCGACCAGCGGGTTCTTGATGACGGCCTGATACATCGCTCCTGCAACGGAGAGTCCTATTCCGACCGCAATCGCTGCGAGTACACGGGGGAGACGCTGGTTGTAGATCAGCATCTCTTCGTACGTCAGGTTATGGCCGCCTTTACTTATGGCTGACCAGGCGTTGGACAGTGCTTCGCCGATTCCCATGGTGGTCTCTGATCCGACACAGAGTGAGAGGATCGAGACCGCGAGTGTTATCAGCACTCCGAACAGGATGACGGCACGTACCTTACGCCTGCTACGCTTATTGTGAGTGTATTCTTCACCGTAGAAGAAGTGGTAAATCTTACCCCTCATATCGCTGAACGGTTTTTCCCACTTGAAGACGAATTTGAGAATAACCCAAAGGGCAATGAGGAAAACAACCAGCCCTATCAGTACGTACATGATTATCTTCCATGCGCCCTCGTCCGTGGGAGCGGGTGCCGGAGGTACGTATTCTGGATAGGTCGAGTAGAAGACCTGTATACCGTTATCGTCGCACACCAGGGAAAGGCCATCGACGACAACAGGAGAAACCATCGAGTAGGTACTGATTCCGTCGATTCCACCGATCATATTGCCTTCTGTATCCAGGACGACCGTTCTGTGCGACGAGTAGGTCGTTATGTACAGGTATTTTTGATTCACCAGTACAGGAGCGTTACGCATACCGTCGAACCCTGAGAATTCTTCATTGAGAACTGTTGCATTACCTGCACTGTCGACGATTATTGACCCCTTCGCACTGGGTGCAAGTACGCAGTTGTCCTCTGTATTGACATCCCAGATCAAAAGATACGACGAGACTGATCCATATGTGTTCACGAGATCTTTCGTCAGGGTAAGCTCCTTGCCGTCGAATTTGAAGACTGCCATGCCGCTGAACCTGGAATCCATTCCGAGTCCGTCGGAGTATGAGAGGAACACATCATATCCTCCCTTGCCGTCTTCCAGAACAGCCGGTGCATTGACCGTTCCGCATTTACCCTGACGGCTCTCTGTCTGATAGACGACCTTCTTGGTAATGAGTTCACCGGTGATCTGATCGATAACATAGAGGGTTCCGTCGTAGCATCCCGAGAAGACGTAGTTGTAACAGATCGTAGGTGTGGTGTAATAATTGTGTCCTCCGCTCTGATAGGACCAAACAAGGTTCAGGTCCTTATCGAAACAGTATACCATTCCGTTGTATGCCTTACAGTAGATGGTTCCGGAATCGGCTACCAATGATTCAACGTTACATTTGTACGATACATAGTAGTCAATATCGATGGTATCGTAGGGGATGCTCTTACTCTCATCACCGAACGGTGCCCCGTCGAATGTCGTCACGTATTCGTTATTATCTCCAGGTCCTGTTCTCCAATCGAACTTGTAGATGTATCCGTTGTTTCCGGCAATGTACACGTATTGTCCCATGATGGCCGGCGAGGTGACATCCATTCCGTTGGACTTGAATTTGAATTGCCACTTGACATCTCCGTTGGTCTGATCATATGATATGAAGTAAGACAGACCGTCTTTGGCGGCATAACCGTATTTGATCATCGCCTGGCCTCTAGCTGAGAGCGTTCCTCCGAACGCCGCAACGGGATCGCCACCGCCGAAAGTCGGGATGTACTCCCAGACCTTTCCTGTCTGTTCCGTATCCACAACAGCCGTCTGATGTTGGCTGTTCCAAGAATCTCCTTGGACTGAGGTCCAGGATGAACGTGCATCAGGTGTTTCGACAGGCACAAGGCCATCGGAGTAGAATGCGACAGCGACCTTGCCGTCGGTATAAGTGTCGGAGAAGGAGACAGGCTGCCATTCGGACCCATCCCATAGGAAGGGCCTCCAAGAAGATGATACGGTGACTCCAGTCCTTCCCGGTTCGGACAGTGAACCTCCGGTGGAGCTTCCTCCGATGGTGACGTTCTCACGTTCCGCGATTACGGTGAGATCATCCCCATAGGATATTCCCGCATTGTTCAGTGTATCTTTTATCATCTCGGAATAGGTGCTTCCCGATCCCGGAGCAAGCCATTCCGTATATCCGGATCCGTAATCTAGCAGGAAGTCACCAGCATACGGGCTTTCATCCGCATCGGCCTGATCGGCTAGCAATGGGATGGATACCATCAAGAGGGCAGTGATCAGCAAAACTGTGGTAAGACGGCGATCCATCAGTCCAGCCCTCCAGTTATCTTCAGATAGTCGCGGTAATCGTCTCCGATAGCCTTTGGAAGAGGATCTTCTGCGAATGCAGATGGGTCGATAATCATTGCCATCAGTTCCATCAGCTGAATGAACCTTGGTCCGGCCCTGCTGCCCAGTTCACCGGCAGAATCCGCCAGGAGGTAGATCTTTCCATTCTTGTAGGCATCGGTGGATTTCCATTCGTTGCTGATGACCTTGATCATATCATCATACTCATCGGCGCTGTACTTGTAGCTGTCAATGACGATGATGCATTGCGGGTTGTGCTTCGTGATGGATTCCGCAGTTACATTTGTCCAACCCTTTTCGCTGTGGTAGGAATTGACACCTCTGTCCTGTGAGATGATGTCGTCTACATAGGTGTACATTCCTGCGACCCAAGGCGATGGATCGTTGCTCAATGCGACCATGGTGTTAAGTCCGTCCGAACCCTCAACCTTCTCTTGAATCTCCTGCATGTAGAATTCTACATTCTTGATGTATGCCTGAGATCCCAGTCCGTAACCTAGTGCGGTTCCGGTTATGAATATGTTCTTCAGGATCGTCTCCACATCTTCTCCGTTGTAGAGGACGACGGAATTCACGTTGGACGACCTCAGCATGGCCGCCATCTGAATGTCATTGTATGTTGAAGCGTCGCAGAACACCATCTCCGGAGAGGTGTTCATTATTGCTTCGTAGCTGGGGTCGGTGTAGGATCCGACTATGGAGATCTTTCCGGTCTTCTGTCCTTCAACGACATATTCGGGGTAATCGCTGTACGAATCGGTTCCCACGATCTTAGCTACGCCCCCGACTGCACTCACCGTTTCAGTACAAACAGGCGACAATGATACTACCTTTGCAGGTTCAGCATAGCCGTATATCGAGGTCATGGTGGCGTCTACAGCAGGCATAGGTTTCCCGTCTTTTGCGGTGTATGCCCATATGACGACCGAATAATCCGAAGCATTGATGTCGTACGTTTCCGACTTGATCAAATCCCCGGTCTCCTCAGGGACATACCAAAGCCCCCAGCTTGTTTCGTCTGTATTTGAATAATTTATGCCGTCATATTTGACCTCAGTGAGCAAACCGTTCGTCATGGTGTAATCGAACGATTCATCAGCGTGAGTCTCCTTTACCGTATCCAGAAGGCTAACCGGATTGTCATCGGTCTTGAAATCCGCGTTAGTCCAGATTGTAAAATAGTCGCCGAAATCGACGACAATCCCCTCTGAACGATATTGGGTAGCATTGGATCCCAGTCCGTTGAAGGCGACAGTGGCGATTGCACCGATAAGGATAATGGCAACTGTGACGACGGCCTTCGTTTTCATCGCATTCTTCGATGAATTGTTGGAACTTGAGTCCCTTTTGATCCAAGTATTATCGACCATCTATGGTGTTCCCCCACTATTCTTTGGAAAGTGTGGTTGGTTATACTGTCCAAATAATATTCATCGATATTAAACATGACAGTATCGTCCAACACGATTAAGATGGGTAAAGATTCAAAAAAAAGCAGAGTTAGATGTGATTTTTGTCCGCTATTTAAATTGTGAGTATACGCCGTTAATTCATGGCTGGTACAACCAAACCTTATATTAATGCATACAAGAATGCAGTATCATCCAAAGGTGATTAGCTTGGATAGTAAAAAGTTGATAGCGGCAGTTGTTGTAGCACTGTTCTGTGTTACAGCATATGCCTATGTTGACGTAGGAGACGAGGCTGACGCAGCATCCAACACATATGAAGTATATGTTGAGGTCATCAATGCAAACGGACACGTCACCAAGACTGCCTACGTTTATTTTGAATCAGAAGCAGACAACGCTAAGTTCTGCGAGGCAGCAACGAAAGCCTTCGCAGATGCCGGCCTCGCTAAGCTCGAAATGATATACAACCTTGAGAAGGGCAGCATCAGCGTCAAATACGACGGATCGGGCAACAGCGCAACCTATGTTTCTGATGGAAAGCAGTGGGTAGCCGTTGCAGACACCACAAAAGATTACATCAACAGCAACAAGATTGGACTTGCAGTAGGCACCGGATACATTTCCGAGGAAGTCTACGATTCACTCCCTCTGGTTGAGCAGGTATACTGGCAGGAGACTGGATGGGGCGCAGGAACAGACTGGGCTTACATGAAAGTCCTGGAAGTCAACGGATCCTACGGAAAGATCATGGACTACAAGGTCAACATGACAATGATTGACGACGATCTCATCAAGACCTCCAGCGATTCATTCAAGTTCACCTGTGAGAACGAGCCTTCTGCATGGTGCTATGCTCTCAATGAAGCTGTGAAGGGCAACTCCATCTTCTCTAAGGTATCAGCATCATATGCCGCCGGATTCATCAGTATCCTCTTTGGCGATTCGATGAACAACGCAACATATGTCAAGACCGACGGAAAGTGGGTTTCAGTTGAAGACACTGCAAAGTCATACCTTTCCGGCTCGGACCTCGATTTCGAGCTCAAGAACGGATACATTTCCAAGGAGAAGTTTGACAAATTGAGCTCTTCTGAACAGAAGAACTGGCAGGAGACTGGAATGGGCTATGGTTTCGATTACATGAGACTTCCCCCATCCTCCTCCGGCGACAACACCATGATGTACATCATCATCGCAGTTGTCGTGATTGTTGTCATCGCTGCAGCAGCATTCTTCTTCATGAAGAAGAAGCAGACTGCCTGAAGTGTAAAACCATAAGGGAAGGGGCATATGCCCCAACCCTTTTTACTGTGATTTTTTTTGCTTGAAAGGAATTCACTCGTCCTCGATTATCTCTTCAGGAGCACCAGCGAATTTCACCAGAGCGTACTGCTCCATGAAATGAAGGTTGCCGGGAAGAACGAGGGTGAACAGAGGTTCTCCGAGATCCATCTTAAGCAGATCCTGGGGATATCCTGCGAAGATCTTTTCATTGGGCGATCCGACCTGCGATGCGACGCACAGGATTGTCCTATCATCGATCAGGCCTTCCTGCCATTTCTCTTCCCCGAGCATTAGCCATTCGATCGCCTCGTGCGCGGTCATGTAGCGCATCTCGTCAGCGTGGATGTCAAGAAGGATCATGGTGTGCAAACCGAGCTTCTTGTTCTGCATGATGTGGTCATACGGGGATTTGGGGTGATATCCCTGCTCGATGAACGGCAGAGTGACCGCTCTTCCGAACTTGTAGTTCTGCAGCCCGAAGACAGTAGGGCATGCGGAGAAGATGGTGATTCCGTTGATCAGCCTTACCGGGATGCCGAGCTCCGCAGCCTGGATCCTGAGGTCGACATGGGTGGTGGCGGACATGGTGTCCCCTGCGGTAATGAACCCGACTCTCATCTCTTTGGCATCCTTGATGATGTCATCGCATTCCTCGACCTGTGCCCTGTAGAGCACCTTGATCTTCTTGCCTATGACCTCCTCCAGATCCTCTACCTTGGTGCCTATGAGGAATGATGTGTAGAATTCTGCATAGATCTTGTCACATTCCTTCAGTGCGTTCAATGCTTTGACGGTCATTCCGTCCGTGCCGCTGAGGCCGAGTCCAACGAAGATGAGTTCGGAAGTCATCGGACTTCCAATACAATCGACTCTATAAAAGTAATCAGTGGAATCGCGTGTATCAGTTTTTGAACAATGTGCTTTTGGCTGGGCAATCGCATCTGATCGGGAATCAGGCGATATTCTTCAAATTCATGTACGCACTGGCGATGGCCATAACGGACGCGATCAGAAGAAGATACTCTCCGAAGGCCATGTCTATCCCTGTCAGATCGTTGGTAGCAATCATCACAATGACAGAGAAGAAAAGCAGCACTGCACCGTTGAAGATCATCCAGTATCCGAAACGGTTGTTGTATAGGTCGGGTTTGAACATGCCGATTATGGGTTCGAAGATCATGCAGATACCGAATACGAAAATGAATGTAGGTGCGTATCTGGCTATAAGGTTGAGGATTCCGCTCCCGCTGTCGAATGCCTCCTTAAGGTCCCAAGCAGAATAATCTACACCGAAGGTCGCGAATGTGCCGCAGGCCAGGTAAAGGGAGACCACGGAGAGTGCACCTCCGGCTATCATCACAATCGTAGATTTCTTCATCATTGGCTTGTCCTTCAGGTAGTACTTCGTTCTAGATTGCAGAACAGATGAAATCGGGAATTGAAATTGCTTGATATAAAATCATAAGAACGGGGGATTACCCCCCGTAAATGGTTAGGATCACTCTTTGACCAGGGTGACCAGTGCGTCCACGGCGTAGGCGCCCTTGCCCTCGACCTGGACGATGACCGGGTTGATCTCCAGTTCGTGGATCTCGGGGTTCTCAACTGCGATGAGGGCAATCCTCTTGATTGCTTCCTTCATGGCAGGGATATCGGACTTCGCCAGACCCCTTGCTCCGGACATGAGCTTGTAGGCCTTGGTGGAAGTGATCATCTCATCGAGCTGCTCCTCGGTCATGGGCACGTGTGCCTGGGAGATCTCCCTGAGGATCTCGACGTAGATTCCTCCGAGTCCGAAGGATACGACGGGTCCGAACTGGACGTCGCGGATCATGGACAGGATGACCTCCTGGCCGGAGACCATCTGCTGGATGGAGACTCCGTCGATCTTCGCTCCGGGTACGTTCTTCGTACAGGAGTCCATGATCTTGGTGTATGCCGCCTTGGCATCATCCGCGTTCTTGACCCCGACGACGACTCCGCCCACATCGGTCTTGTGCTTGATGTCGGGGGACACGATCTTCATGACGACAGGGTATCCGATCCTGTCGCATTCCTTAGCGGCCTCATCAGCCGAGTTGACCGTTGCCTCTCCGGGAGTGGGCACTCCGTATGCCTTGAGGATCTCCTTTCCTTCTGCCTCTGAGAGCGAATCCCTTCCCTCTGCCCTTGCTTTGTCGAGGACTTTCTTGGCAGCCTCTCTTCCTCCGCCGGTAGCGGCGGGGTAGGACATTGGGGTGTGACTCTTCTCCTTGTTGATCGTGTATGTCCTGAGGACATCCAGTGCGTGGATAGCCCTGTCGGGGGTGGGGTAAGTGGGGATTCCAGCCTCCTTGAGGTAGCTGTTCGCCTTGTCGCACTTGTGACCGCCTGCGAAGCAGACGACGAACGGTACGGGGATCTGGTCCTTGATCTCCACGATGGACTGTGCGACAGCCTCGAGGTCCGCTGTGTCGAGCGGCGATCCCATGATGACCAGTGCACCGACCTCGGGGTCGTGTGAAAGGATGTCGATGACCTCTTTGAAGTACTCAGGCTTCGCGTCTCCGCGTATGTCGATGGGGTTCGTGACTCCGGCGACCGTGGGGACCCTGGTCCTGATCTCGGCGATGGTCTCGTCCGAGAACTTGACCGCATGGACGTTCTTGGCATCGAATGCGGCATCCGCGGACATGACTCCGAGTCCACCGGCGTTGGTGATGATTCCCAATCCGCCCTTCTTCATCTGGTCGCAGCCGCTGAACACGTTGAGAACATCGAACATGTCGTCCAGGCTGCTTGCCCTGTAGACGTTGAGCTTCTTGAATATGACATTGTTGACCGCATCTGCCCCTGCCAGAGAACCTGTGTGGGACGATGCCGCGGCGGCACCGGCCTGTGTCCTTCCAGACTTGTATACGACAATGGGCTTGTCGACAGGCATGTTCTCGATAGCGGATACGAACCTGTGTCCGTTGGAGATTCCCTCGCAGTACATTCCGATGACTTTTGTGTTGGGATCCTCGGAGATCTCGGGGATGATGTCAGCCTCGTCCAGGTCGGCCTTGTTTCCGAATGTGACGAAGTTGGCGATACCGATCTTGTTGAAGTATGCCCAATCGATGATGGACGATCCTACCGCTCCCGACTGGGAGAAGATGGAGATGTGTCCCTTTCTGGGCAGCAGGTGGGCGAAGGTAGCGTTGACTCCCGCCCAAGGGTTCATGTTACCGAAACAGTTCGGTCCGAAGAACTTGACATCCGCTTCTTTGGCAGCGGCCACAAGCTTCTGCTCGAGGATCTTTCCCTCCGGACTGTCCTCCTTGAATCCTGCTGTGAGGATGGTGGCGCAGTGGCAGCCGTTCTTCTTGAGGTTGGCCATCTCGTCGGGGACGAAGGCGGCCTTGATAGAGATGACCGCAAGGTCCACGGGTTCGGGTACCTCGGTGATCGATGTGTATGCTTTGAGTCCCTGAATCTCTCCACCTTTGGGGTTGACAGGGTACAGATGTCCGGTGAAACCGGCGTTGATCATGTTCTTGAGAAGCATTCCACCTAGCTTCGTTTCATCGTTGGATGCTCCAATGATGGCGACAGAGTTGGGTGTCAGTAGTCCTTTCATGCGTGGTAATCTATGACCTTTATTAAAATACCTTGGTAGGATACGCAACAAATCCAACGAATACTATCAAAACTTCTTCTGATTTCGTATATTCAATATAAAATTTCTACGAAATTAGTAGAATTCGTCATCCGTCTAACAAAAATAGTAAGTTTTTCAGTTTTTATCGACATATATTCGTCAATCGACGATTTACAATAACGTCACTTACAACCTGTCGAACAGTCCCTTGACCTTGTTCATTGGTTTGAAGACGGGTTCGACCAGACGTCTCGCATGGCCGATGACGTACGTCATCTGCAGCTCCTTTGTCGAATCGGGGAAGTAACTGAGGACCTTGTCTCTGCCGAACAGGTATGCGCTCATGATGATGTTCGAATGGAATCCTCTGATCCTGAGGCTCAGCCCCTTCCTTATCATCCTCTGCGAAGCCATCAGGGCATGCTGTTTGGAATCTGAGAATATGAACAGTACCTGCTGTCCCTCCCACAGTACAGGGTTGGGCTGGAGTACATCGTGGCTGTCCCTCCATTTGCCCCACTCTTTTACCATGGGAACAGTGGCTTCCTTATCCTTCAGCACATCCCATACCGTGTCCATGAAGGAATTGAGCTCATCGCCTTGCAGGACGAAGATCTCGTACCTGTCCTTCCTGCCCTGCGTCATCGATTCGACGAGCTCCGCCAGATCCTTGTCCGAGACCATTCCTCCGTCGAACATCTTGTCCTTCTTGATAGAAGAGAACATGGTCTCATCCTCTTTCGCTCTGGGGAGGAGCTCGATCGCTCCCTTCGGGCAGCTGGAGACGCAGTGGGAGCATTCTAGGCAGTCGGTGCCCACCTCTTTGGCCTTACGGTCCTCTATCACTATGTTGTTCTTGAGGCACATCTTGGCGCATTTACCGCATCCGACGCATTTGTCCAGATCGATCTTGAGGTGGTTCATCTGGATACCCGTTGGATTCCTAGGATAAAAACAATGGCCTCGATAGAAAGATAATTATGAATTAAAGTCGGGGCAGTAGCCCCTATTTAAATAGGTGGGCATCGAATACGAACACGTCGTTCTGGCGAAGGGGCGTGATCCGTGATCGCCATGTGCACGGAGCGGCATACAGTGGCCCTATCCCAACTTAGTTGGGCTCCCGCAGGAGTTGGTGACGTGTCGTCACAGCGATGACTGGGGGCCAACGTAGGGTCCGACACATACCCCCCGGATAAGTCAGTGCTCCGAGATCGGCGTCAACGTCGTAACCATGAAAGGGCGTGTTAGTCCGTGGGGGACACCTCACTCCATACGGTCATTCCCATTTTCTTGAGGGCATCTTGCATCTCGTTGAATTCAGGGAGTTCCTGCACGATACTCTTGGCCCTCTTTATCTTCTCACTGGGGTCGTCATCGAATCCCTCGTTCACGAAGACCAGCTGTGAATACAGTGCAAAATCTATGAGTTCATCGGGGACATAGATGCAGTCCAGCCTGCGGTTCAGACACACTGTCTTCATCAGAACGCTGGATTGCCCGACGCTCTTTCCGTCCCATTGAGGTGCCCATCTGATCACAAGTTCCGGATCGTACTCAATCATACCCTCTTTCACGAGTCTCTGATAGCTCTGCGTAAGGTCATGGTGGCGACCTTTGGAGTTCTTACTGACTCCAGATATCCTGGAGAGATAGAGCGGACGGTTCCTCTCGAGGAAAAACTCACCCGTAACGTATTCGACCAGATCGTCGGAGTACGGTTCCTTGGCATGGATGCATATCCTTCTGAACACCGTCTCCGCCACTGATTCCAGGACGCTCTCCGGAGCTTCCTCCAGGTAATCGCTCAGCCATATGTCGATCCACGTTCCCGTGCGTATCCAAGACACCTTGAGATTCTTCTCTGAAGAGAATCCCGCGGTGACCTCATTGTAACCGTACTTTGAGCCTTCTGTTACGAAGATACTGTTCAACATCCCATCTTTATCCATTATTATTTCCTGCGTATATCACGCAGAAGGAACACGTTCTAGATGTGAATATAAATGGAGCATACTGCGGTCAATATGACAATTCCTCGGAACCGTGGGGAATTTATAAACCGAAGTTTTGGGATTCATACCTCATGCAGGAAGATCCCAAGCAACGTGAGATTACCGATAAGATTCTGAAAGCCACTGAAGAGATGTACGGATTCATCCCCGTGACCAATAAGGTTCTGAGCATCCGTCCAGATATCTTTGTCCCTTCGGCAGAGTTCTCTAAGTGTGTGCTGGAGAACGAGAACGGAGCGATCGAGAGGAAGTTCAGGTACCTTCTGGCGATATCGGCGGCAGCCGCTACAGGCGGGGAGCACTGCCTGAAGGTCCAGATTCAGCATGCGAAGGATGTCGGAGCTACCAAGGACGAGAT
>JAEEGL016509290.1_pt1 | contig 37097 bp, 36 predicted proteins | sample 9134231 | NCBI WGS metagenome assembly JAEEGL01 (sample SAMN16246548, study PRJNA631951) | gut metagenome | biome: gut microbiome; feature: rumen; material: fiber-attached | host: Bos | place: Iran: Karaj | collected 2018-10 | reverse complement strand
GATAAAATAAGTAAAACTTTATCAAAAATTGAAATGGTTACTAGTATTTTAAATTCTTTAAAGTAAAATATGTTATAATGAATATGGTGATAATATGAGAGTTATTAGTGGTAAATATAGAGGAAAAAACTTAATAGGTTTTGATATAGATGGAACAAGACCTACAATGGATAGGATAAAAGAGAGTATGTTTGCAATGATACAAAATAAAATTAATGGTAGTGTAGTACTTGATTTGTTCGCAGGTTCTGGTTCTCTTGGTATAGAAGCTTTATCTAATGGTGCTAAATCTATTTATCTTGTAGATAATAATATAGAACTTATTAATATAATAAAAAAGAATACCAGTGGTATGGATAATGTTAGTATAATAAAATCTGATTATAGAGATGCTTTAAACAACTTTAAAGATATTAAATTTGATATTATATTTTTAGATCCTCCATATAAATTAAATCTTATAAATGACGCTATTGATAAAATAATTAAATATGACTTATTAAGTAGTGATGGTATAGTAGTTTGTGAATATGAAAATGAAGATATTAATACTTCTTTAGATCTTTTAAAATTTAAGAGTTATGGTAATAAAAATATTAAAATTTTTAAAAGTGTAAAGTAAGCTTTTTTCCCTTATAAATCATATACAACATAGTCTATTTTTGATATAATTATTATTGAAGGTAGAGGTGGTAATTATGAAAATAAAAAATATATTCGTGTATATATTGTTTTCATTGTTGCTACCTTTTTTATTTATGAATAATACGTATGCAATATATACTGAAGAAAATATTGGTACATATGAAGAAGAACTTGCTAATTTTCCAGATTCGTTTAAAACTAAAATAGAAGCACTTCATGAAGTATATCCAAACGCAATATTTGTTGCTCAAGATAAATTCTTTGATTGGAATTTAAAATATGAGGTTCCAGTTGAGTGGAGCAGAATGATGAGTAGTGAATATTACATTGAAGGTCAAAGTATACTTACTTTTTATGAACGTTCAAGAAATTTAGTTTGGTATGATGCAGCATATATACCAGAACATTATAGATCATATGATAGCTGGGCATATAATTATTACACAGATAAATATACACCATTTGATACAGGTAACTGGTATGCTGCAGCGTATAAAACAATTGAGTATTATCTAGATGCTAGAAACTGGTTAGATGAGAACAATGTATTTATGTTTGAATCACTTTATTATCATGAGTATCAAACTGCAGATGCAGTAGAAAAAATATTACCAGGATATATGCAAAATAAAGAATGCCCTGGTGGAGAAGGAAAAACATTTGCACAAGCAATGATAGATTCAGCAAATGCAAATAGTTTAAGTGCTTATTATATAGCCGCACGTTTAAAACAAGAACAAAGTGAAACTTCACCACTTATATCTGGAACTTATCCAGGGTATGAAGGATATTATAATTATTTCAATGTAGGAGCTTATGGTAATAATAATTATGAAGTTATTGTTAATGGATTACAACATGCTAAGAATATGGGATGGGATAGCCCTTATAAAGCAATTGTAGAAGGTGCTGCTTTTGTACGTGAAGCATATATAGGTGCTAATGATCAATACGATGTTAAAGGACAATTAACTTTATATTTAAATAAATGGGATCCATATGGTTGGAGATTAGGTGGACATCAATATATGCAAAACATAACTGCACCTGTTTCTGAAGCAGCAACTATGCTTGCTTCATATAAACTAAATGAAGACTATAAATCATATGGATATATATTTTATATCCCAATATATAAAGATATGCCAGAATCAACATCCCTACCACCTGCTGGTAGTCCAAATAACTACTTAAAGAGTTTATCAGTAAATGGTACAGGTGTAACTGATTTTGATGGTGCAAAAACAAATTATACATATACTGTATCAGGAGCTGCTACAGATGCTTATGTAGATTATACAAAAGTAAATAGTAAAGCTAAAGTAACTGGAACTGGTACAATACCACTTACTGGAAATAAAACAAATGTAGAAATAGTTGTAACTGCTGAAAATGGTAATGTTAAAAAATATTATTTAACAATTGAAAAAAGTTCAACAGGTAATATATCAGTAGGTGAGGTATTATCTGGAGCAAGTGTTAAACATGATGATAATTATCTATTTGGGTTTGAACTTAATACAGATGCAAATGTACTAAAAGATAAATTACTTAAAGCAAATAATAGTGCAGTAATAAGCATTAAAAATAGAGAAGGTAATGATAAAAATAGTGGTATACTTGCAACTGGAGATACAGTAACTATAACAAGTAATGGAGAAACTAAAACATTTATAATTATCATATATGGAGATTTAACTGGAGATGGATTAGTTGATTCAGGTGATTTACTTAAAATGAGACAACATTTAATTGGAACTAAGTTACTTCAAGATGAATATTTAAAAGCTGCAAATGTTGTTAGAACAAATAATGTTGTTGATTCAGGAGACTTACTTAGAATGAGACAACACTTATTAGATAAAAATAAAATAGAACAAGGATAGGAGGAAAGTATGAAGAAGATAAAATTAGTATTAGTATTTTTAATCGCACTTTTTGTATCTATAATAAATGCAAAAGCTGCACTTAATGTTAGTAGAACTTCTTTAACAGAAGGTGAATCTTTTACTGCTAGTGTTGGTTTTACTGCTGCTGCCTGGGAAGTACATCTTAATTCCAATGGCCCTGTATCAGGGTGCTTTATAAATGAAGCAGATTCAGATGGAAAAGCAGTGGATGGATATAGATCATTTTCTGCAACTTGTACATCAACAGGAACAGGAACTGTTACATTAACACTTTCTGGTAATTATACTAATGAAGCAGGAAATACTGCATACTTAAATGAAACAAAAGTAGTAACAGTAAATGCTAAAGTACAACAACAACCTCAACCAACATATACATATACACCTCCAACATATTATTATGTTGCTAAATCAGCAAATAATAATTTATCTAATTTAAGTGTTGAAGGAGCAGAACTTAATATTACATTTGATCCAGGTACTACTGAATATGAAGTATTAATGCCTGCAGGAACTACTGAAATAAATGTAATAGCAGAAAAAGAAGATTATAGATCTTCAGTATCAGGTGATGGTACTAGAGAAGTTAGTGATGGACCTAACTCAATAGAAGTAATTGTTACATCAGAAAGTGGTTTAAGTAAAACTTATACATTAATTGTAACAGTAGAAGAAGAAGCTATTCCTGTAAGATTTGATGGTGTAGATTATACATTTATTAGAAAAGCAAAAAATCTACCTAAAGTAAGTAGTTATTATAGTGTTACTGAAACAGTATATAATGAAATAGAGGTACCTGCTTATTATAGTGAAATTACAGAATTAACTTTAGTTGGTTTAAAGGATTCAAAGGGTAATGCTAAATTATTTATATATGATCCAGATAAACATTCATTTAAACGATATGATGAAATTAATCTTGGTAATATAGCAGTTCAAGTTAAAGTAGCACCAAAAAATCAGATGATATCTGATTTGAAGCAATCTTTACTTAAAATAGATAATAATAGCTATGGCGCTTATCAATTTGATTTGGATTCTGATTATTATTTAGTATATGGTACAAATGTTAATACAAATAATACTGGATGGTTCATATATGATAAAGAAGAGAATACTTTACAAAGATATAATATGGATGAAGTAATTAATTTAACTAAACAAAGAGATAAATTATTTATAGCTATTAAATTACTTGGTACTATATGTATACTTGCCATTGTGTTTATGATACTTGTAAGTAAAGTATTAGAAAGAAAAGAGAACTAGTTCTCTTTTTTCTTTACTTAAAAATATATACTATGTTATACTATTTATGTAAGGTAGGCAATATATGAAAAAAGGATTTACATTAATTGAATTATTAGCGGTAATAGTAATACTTGCAGTTATCGCATTAATCGCAACACCAATAATAATTAATATAATAAATGATTCAAGTGAACAGGCAGAAGTAGCGAGCATTAAATCATATTTAAAAGCCGCAGAATTAGCTTTAACAAGAAAACAGTTAACAACACCTATATATGATGCTACTTGCCAAGTAACATCAAATGGGAACATGCTATGTGATGGTGAAGAAGTACCTGTTGAAATGAATAACAACAAGGTAATTGGTGGTTTAATAATAATTGGCAATGGTAAAATTATCGATGTAATAGATTTATCTACAGAAGAAAATTCATATTCTTTTGATAATAATGATAATTTAGTTCGTTCAGATCAATTAGATGATTCAAATGTTGAATATACAGCTGCTAGTTGTTTTACAACAACAACTCAAAAGGTTAAAACATATACTGTAACTTCTAGTTGTCCCGCAGTTTCACAATCATTAGTTTCTGCATTTGGTATACCTTGGGATATTGATGATGCAACTGCATTCTGTAACGGAGAAGTTGTTTTAGATATCGAAATTAATCAAGTTTTGACAAACCCAATGTTTGAAGAACTTTTAGTAGAAAATGGTGCAATTACAGTAAGTGAACACGAACCAATAAATGGTATCGCAATAACAGGTTATACATGTGATGATACAGATATAGTAATACCAAAAACTATAGATAATAAGCCTGTCGTTGAAATCGCTTGGAGTGCATTTAACGTACGACTTACTAATTTATACTTAACTGATGTGGTGCTTCCGAATACTTTAAAATCAATAGATGATTGGTCTTTTGCATATAATTATATATCATTATTAATAATTCCTAGTAATGTTGAACATATAGGTAGAGGTGCATTTTCTGATAATGCAATAGAATCATTATATATATCAAATAGTGTAAAAGAAATTGGCAATTATGCTTTCGCTGGAAATGCTATGATGGAGGCATACATTGGAAATAGTGTAACAAGAATAGGAGATTATGCATTTCGAAATAATATACTTCCAAGTATTGTAATACCTGATAGTGTTATTTCAATAGGGAAGGGTGCATTCTATGATAACGTATTATTAAGTGCTAAATTGGGAAAAAATGTACAAAGTATAGGAGAAGAGGCATTTGCTAATACTCAATTAATGAGTATAACAATCCCATCAAGTGTAATCGAAATAGGTTGGGGTGCTTTTTATACGAGTGAAATAACAAGCGCGAATTTCCAAGACCCAAATAATTGGCATGCAAATAGTTATGGGTGGTATCATGGAGAATTTGGATTAATAGAATCAGATTCACTATCATCATCAGATTTATCTAATCCAACAACTGCTGCTACTTATTTAACTGATACTTATTATGATAGTAGATGGGAAAAAACTGCACAATAAAAAGAGATTTAAATCTCTTTTTTATATTATATTAAATCCTAATGAATTTAATAGGTTAAATGCAATAAATCCAATTAGTATTATAAGTATTGCTAGTATTATAAATTTTGATATTTTTCTATTAAATATAATAGAGAATGCATATAACAAGAATATTATTATTATAGCTACTATATTAATTAATAACACCTTTTTATTATCATAAAAATTTGTATATAGTAAACAATAAATAAAATATGATATAACTACCAATAAGAATACACCAATATCTGTAATACAAGATGGTTCTTTTTTATTTGATTTTTCTTTCTTGTTTTTTACTTTTTTTTCTTTAATAGGTTTTTTTTCTTTAATATCAAATATCTTTGTATCTTCTATTTCTTCTTTCACTTTTTCTTTAGCAATTTCAACATCTTTAGTTAAATCTTTTGTATTACGTTTTTTTTCATTTATCATATCTTCTATATCATCATTAGAATCATTCTTTTTTTCTTTTTTAGGTATTAAATCAGTAAAAGTAGCAGTATTATCTAAGTCTTTTTCTTTTATATCTGATAAATCAATTTTACTCTTTTTCATATCATCACCATACTAATTATAACTTATTTTTAAATAAAAATAAATATGTTTTGTAAATAATAATAAATGTGATATAATGAGAATGGTGATAATATGTATAGTTCAACAACGATATTTTTAATGATGTGTATACCATTTATATTTGTGGTATGTGCAATTCCATTTGTAAAGAAAATTGCGCATCATGTAGGAGCTCTTGATATTCCTGATGCTAGAAAGGTACATAAGGTTCCAATGCCAAGACTAGGTGGTCTAGGTATATATGGTGGATTCTTACTTGGATATATGATCTTTGGAGAACATACATCTATAATGAATTCAATATTAATAGGTAGTTTTATATTAATAATTACTGGAATGATAGATGATATTAAACCATTAAATCCTAAAGCTAAATTTTTAGGGCAAACGATTGCAGCAATAATAGTAGTTGCATATGGTGGATTACTATTACAAGATATTAGCTTTTTTGGAATATATATGAATTTTGGAATATTCGCATATTTAATTACAGTATTATTCATACTTGGATGTATTAATTGTATGAATTTAATAGATGGATTAGATGGACTTGCAGGAGGAATTAGTTCTATATTCTTTTTAACAATAGGAATAATCGCAAGTTTTCAAGGCAGATATGGTTTATCTGTAGTACTTACATTTATTATGTTGGGTTCTACTATGGGATTCTTAATACATAATTTTAATCCTGCAACTATATTTATGGGTGATTCTGGATCTATGTTCTTAGGTTTTATAATGTCAGTAATAACGCTTTTAGGATTTAAGACATTAATAACTTCTTCTATAATTATTCCACTTTTCATACTTATTGTACCAATACTTGATACATTATGTGCGATAATAAGAAGAAAACTAAAAGGTGAGAGTATAGATACTCCAGATAAGTGTCATTTTCATCACCAATTCTTAAAGAGAAATATGAGTGTAAGAACTACTGTATTAATAATATATTTAATAACTGCATTATTTTCAGCAGCTAGTGTTGTTTGGTTATTAGTAAGTCAAATGATTGGTTATATTATATATGGTACACTTACTTTTGGACTTATAATATTTGTATTTAAAACAGATATATTGTTTGAACATAATAAAAAAGTAGAAAAAAAGAAGTAATTTTGTCAATTTGACAAATTTAATACATATGATATAATTTTAGTTGTTGATGGCACATTATTCTAGTCATTATATTTATTATGAGGACGGAATTAAACAACCGTTAAAGGGCATATCGATGAAACTTTTGGTGCTTGCTTTAATCGCCCAGATTGGGGTGAGTGCTGAAAATGAGATAGTTGGGCATCCATAATGGCATATGCAAATGACCCACCTATCGTGGAGACCTAATATTGTGTGGGGCCTATACGTTTATTAAACTGATGGACTTCGTACGAATTAGGATTAAACCTGTCTTGTGGCGAAAGTTATGGGCAGTGTAGCCTGTCTTGAGTGAATAGTTGGGATAATTGGTAAACAAGTTAGTAAATTTATAGCTAGAATCTACTAAATTGCAATTTGAAATACTATTTGCAAAAAAGAATTAGTCTTAAATAGAATGGTGAGGAAATCTTCTAGAGTGTTGTTAATATAAGATTGTAGTGCGTACTAAGTGGTAATCAAGTATTATATTTGGTAACGATATAATTATTCATTTAAAGGGGAACCGCTTACTGGTAACGGTAAGTATGAACAAGGGAAATCCAACTTGACCTAAGACGCAATGTTAATTATTTTAACGCCATTTATTAAAAACGAGAATTTGCTCGTTTTTTTTGACTAGATTTATACTATAAAAAATGATATACTTTATATGGTGAAAGAATGAAAAAATTATTAACTATTATAGTAGGTATGGTAGTTATAGTTGTTTTGTTGTTCATTAAAAATAAAGAAGATATTAAAAGAATTAAGAAAGCTAAAATACTAGAAATAGAATCACATTATAACAAATATGTGATAACTAATAAAGATAGTATTTTATATGACTTAAATAATAATAAAAAAGGTACTATATCTAAAAATATAGAGTTAGTATTAGAAAGTATAAATGATGAATCTTTTAAAATTAAAGATCAAGATTTATATATTGAATTTTCTGATGTAGAAAAAATAGATGAATTAAAAGGTGATGATAGATATAAAAACTATATACCTTTTAATATAAACGTTAAAACTAAAGATGTTACTAATTTTTTAGATGAAAATAATAATATAGTTTATAGTATTGATTCTTCATTTGATTTACCAATATTAATAAAAGATACTGATAGATATGGTGTAGTATATAATAATAGATTGCTATATATTAATACAAAAGATATAGATAAATTATATAATAATAAGAATACAGAATTAACAAATAAAGATAGTATTCGTACAATAACATATCACTTTTTATATGATCCAAATAAAAGGTTGTGTGATGAGGCAATATGTTTAACAATTGATAAACTTGAAGAACAATTAAAATATATAAGAGAAAATAATTATTTTACTTTAACACTTCCAGAATTAGAATTGTATATGGATGGTAAATTACAAATTCCTGATAATAGTATAGTTTTAACTATAGATGATGGAACAGTTATTGATTCTAAAGTAATGGAATTATTAGATAAATATAAAGTAAATATTACTATGTTTTTAATAACATCTTGGATTGATAAAAGTACATATAGTTCTAAATATATAGAATTTGAATCCCATACTCATAATATGCATAATCAGTATGAATGTCCAGGTTATGGATTACAAGGTGGTGGAATTCTTTGTTTACCACGTGATAAAGTAATAGAAGATCTTAAACTTAGTATAAAAGCTTTAGATGGTAGTAAGTATTTTGCGTATCCTTTCTTTGATTATAACGAAAGAGCAATAAGTATATTAAAAGAAGTAGGATTTCATATGGCTTTTGTTGGAGCGCTTAATACAGATGGAATATCTACTCCAGGAATTACAGATAAATTTAAAATGAGAAGAAAGACAATATTTAGTGATATAAATCTTGATAGATTTATAAATGAATATTTAAAATAGAGGTATGTATGAAAAAGAATGTTGATTATAAATGGATATTTAAAATAATAATAATTAGTTTTGTTATTTCAGTATTTTTTAGTTTTGTATCTGAGATGACAATTCCTAATTTTAATGTAGTATTTGGTATAATTATATGTTTATTATTTATAGTTATAGGAATAATATTTGACATGATAGGAGTAAGCGTAACTGCTAGTGATGAAAGTGTTTTTAATTCTATGGCAGCTAAAAAAATGAGAGGTGCTAAATTAGCAGTTAAGTTTAAAAAGAATGCTGATAAGGTATCTAGTTTTTGTAACGATGTAGTAGGAGATATATGTGGTATTATATCGGGTTCTGCAGGAGCAGTAATTGCTCTTAGATTATCTCAAGTATTTAGTATTAATCCACTTATAATTACACTCTTAGTAACTGGTTTAATATCTGCTATTACGATTGGTGGTAAAGCACTAGTAAAAGGTATGGCTATAAGAAGAAGTAATAAAATATTATATAGATTCGCACTTGTTTTAAGTATTTTTTATAGGAGTAGATGAGATATGAAAAAAGGTTTTACATTAATAGAATTATTAGGTGTTATTGCTCTTTTGTTTTTACTTTATATGGTAGCATTACCTGCAGTTTTAAAGGTAATAAATGCTGGAGAAAAAACAGTACATGACATTCAAACGGATAGAATTTTAAATGCAGCATATGATTATTCACTTAAAAATGTATCAGTTTTATCTGATAAATATGAAAAAAGTTATATAACACTTTCAGAATTAATTGTTTCTGGATATGTAGATTCATTAGTTGATCCTAAAACAAATAAGCCATTTCCTTATGACTATTTAATTAGTATAGAAAATGTTGGAAGTGAATATAAAAATACTGATAGTTATTCTAAAAAAGTAGGGGATTATTTATATAAAATAGAATACGATTTAATGAATAATCAAAACTATATAAATAATAAACCTCAAATGTATCTAGAAGGATTAGAAAAAATAGGAGATAGTTATACCTCAATTATAAGTAGTGAGGATAGCTTTGCTGATAAAACCTTAACAGTATATGATAAAGATGATAATGACATAACTGATGATGTTAAAATATTTAAAAATATAGTATTTGATAATTCACCAGTAGAATCAGTTGATACTTCAAAAATAGGAATATATAAAATTAATTATTCTGTTATTTATGAGAATGGTAATGAAGCATATGCTAATAACTTAGTATGGAATGTTGTTATAGCAGATACAACACCGCCTGTTCTTACCGTACCAGCATCACATACTTATCAGATAGGTATATCTACATATCTTGATTTGTTAGATGGAGTAAGTTGTACTGATAATAGTGGCAAGTGTAGTATTACACACGTAGGAACTGTTGATATTGATACAGAAGGTACATATGTAATTACATATAGTGCTACCGATGATGCAGGTAATGTTTCAACTGCAGAAAGTGTCATTAATATGGTATCTAATTCTGATTCATCGGGTGATGCAACTAAATAACCAAGTTTTTACTTGGTTTTCTTTGACTTTACTTTTAAAACTATGTTATAATTACTAAGGTGAGTATTAATGGTAAAATATGATGAGAACTCAATTAAAATATTAGAAGGACTTGAAGCAGTAAGAAAAAGACCAGGTATGTACATTGGTTCTACTGATAAAAGAGGACTTCATCATCTTGTTTGGGAGATAGTAGATAATTCCATAGACGAAGTAATAAATGGCTTTGGTAATAAAATAAAAATAATATTACACAAAGATAAAAGTGTTAGTGTAGAAGATGAAGGACGTGGTGTACCAGTTGGTATGCATTCATCTGGTGTAACAACTCCAGAAGTTATTTATACTGTACTTCATGCAGGTGGTAAATTTGAAGAAGGAAACTATAAAGTTTCTGGTGGTTTACACGGTGTAGGTGCTAGTGTAGTTAATGCTTTATCTAAATGGATGGAAGTAACTATTAAAAGAGATGGTTATGAACACTTCATTAGGTTTAAAGATGGAGGTAAACTTGATATACCTCTAACTAAAAGAGATAAAACTAGTAAAACAGGAACACGTGTTAGATTTATGCCTGATGATACAATATTTTCTACAACTAATTTTTCATTTACTACAATATGTGAAAGAATGCAGGAAAGTGCTTTCTTAATTGAAGGACTTACTATTGAAGTAACAGATGAAGAAGATAATAGACATGAATCATTCTGTTATGAAGATGGTTTAAAAGCATTTGTAGAATCTATTAATGAAGATCAAAATGTTTTACATAAAGCTACAGTATTAAGTGGTATTAAAGATAAAATAGATGTTAAAGTAGCTTTTCAATATACAGAAAGTTATTCTGAAAATATAGTATCATTCGTTAATAATGTTAAAACTATAGATGGTGGATCTCATGAAGTAGGATTTAAAACTGCTTTAACAAGAGTATTTAATGAATATGCAAAAGCTAATGGATATATAAAAGGTAAAGATAAATCACTTGAAGGACCAGATACAAGAGAAGGTTTAACTGCTATAATTAGTTTAAAAATACCTGAAGAATTATTACAATTTGAAGGACAAACTAAAGGTAAACTTGGTACTCCAGCTGCTCGTACTGTAGTAGATAGTATTGTTACAGAAAAACTTAATTTCTTCCTTGAAGAAAATAAAGCTGTAGCTACTACAATACTTAATAAAATGCTTAAAAGTAGACAAGCAAGAGAAGCTGCTAGAAAAGCACGTGATGAAGCTAGAAATGGTAAAAAGCGTGATAAGAATGAAAGATCGATAAGTGGTAAACTTACTCCTGCACAATCTAAAAATCCAAGTATTAATGAATTATTCCTTGTCGAGGGTGATTCAGCTGGTGGATCAGCTAAAACTGGTAGAGATAGAAGATATCAAGCAATATTACCACTTCGTGGTAAAGTATTAAATACAGAAAAAGCATCCCTAGATGAAGCGTATAAAAATGAAGAAATTAATACTATGATATATGCTATAGGAGCAGGTGTTGGATCTGACTTTGATATTAAAGATATTAATTTTGATAAAGTAATAATAATGACAGATGCCGATGTCGATGGATCACATATCCAAATATTACTTTTAACATTCTTCTACAGATATATGAGACCTTTAATTGAAGAAGGGCATTTATATATCGCTATGCCACCTTTATACAAAATTGAATGTGGTAAAGAAGGAGAATATGCTTGGACAGAAGAAGATCGTAAGAATTTACTTGAGAAATATAGTGGTAAACAAACTAAGACACAAAGATATAAAGGTCTTGGAGAAATGGATGCTACTCAACTTTGGGAAACAACTATGAATCCAGAGACTCGTAGTTTAATTAAGGTAAGTATTACAGATGCATCACTTGCAGAAAAACGTGTTAGAGTTTTAATGGGTGATAAAGTAGAACCTAGAAAAGAATGGATAGAGGAAAATGTAGAATTCTCTTTAGAGGATAATTATAAAATTGATTAGGTGATAGAATGAAGAAGAAAACAGAAGAAACAATTGAAGTACTTGGTAGAATTTATGATTATACTCTTGAAGAGATAATGGGTGAGAGATTCTCTGAGTATGCAAAAGACATTATTCAAAATCGTGCTATACCAGATGTTCGTGATGGACTTAAACCAGTTCAAAGAAGAATATTGTATGCAATGTTTAGAGATAAAAATACATATGAAAAAGCTCATAAAAAGAGTGCAACTGCTGTTGGTAATGTAATGGGTCATTATCACCCACATGGAGATTCTTCTATTTATGAAGCTATGGTACATATGTCACAGTGGTGGAAGCAAAATGAATGCTACATAGACATGCATGGTAATAATGGCTCTATGGATGGTGATGGAGCCGCTGCAATGCGTTACACTGAAGCTAGGTTATCTAAAATAAGTGGTGAACTACTTAAAGATATAGATAAGAATACTATTGAATGGGCACCTAACTTTGATGATACATTATATGAACCAATTGTTCTTCCAGCAAAATATCCTAACTTACTAGTTAACGGATCTAAAGGTATAAGTGCTGGATATGCAACAGAAATACCTCCTCATAATTTAGGTGAAGTAATAGATGCAACTATTAAGAGAATAGAATCACCTAATTGCCATCTTGACACTATACTTGATATAGTAAAAGGACCAGATTTTCCTACAGGTGGTATTGTAGAAGGTAAAAAAGAAATAAGAGAAGCAATGACTACTGGACGTGGTAGGGTAATAATTAGAAGTAAGTATGAAATAATTGATGAAAAATCAAAAAGACAAATACTTATTCATGAAATACCATTTGAAGTAAACAAAGCACTTCTTGTTAAAAAAATATCTGATATTATCTATGATAAAAAGATAGATGGTATGATTGAAATTAGAGATGAATCAGATAGAGAAGAGAAAGTAAGAATTGCTATAGATTTAAAGAAAGATGCTAATATAGATAATATAATTAACTATTTAATGAAAAATACTGATTTACAAATTAGTTATACATATAATATGGTAGCTATTGTAAATCGTAGACCAATGATAGTTGGAATAGTTGATATACTTGATGCTTATATAGCTCATCAAAAAGAAGTAATAACTCGTCGTACTGAGTTTGATTTAGAACACGCTAAAGCTCGTATGCATATTGTTGAAGGTTTAATAAAAGCTTTAGATATACTAGATGAAATAATTAAAACTATACGTTCTAGTAAAAATAAACAAAATGCAATAGAGAATTTAGTAAATCTATATAAATTTACTGAAGTACAAGCTGATGCAATAGTGTCATTACAACTTTATAGATTAACAAACACTGATGTTAATGTACTTAAAGAAGAATATGAAAACCTATTAAAAGTTATAAGTTTACTTGAAAGTATTCTTGCTGATCCTGAAAAATTAAAGAGTGTAATGAAAAAGGAACTTAAAAATATTAAAGATGAGTATGCAACACCAAGAAAAACTGAAATTAAAGATGAAATAACTGAAATAAAAATAGATACACTTGCATGTATACCTAAAGAAGATGTTATAGTAGTTGTAACTAAAGATGGATATGTAAAAAGAGTATCTAAGAGAAGCTTTTCAGCTAGTGATGATGCTACAGGTTTAAAGGAACAAGATTATGTAATTGGTATGTATGAATTAAATACTATGGATACTATATTAATGTTTACTGATATAGGTAATTATTTATATGTTCCGGTATATGAAATACCAGATATGAAATGGAAAGATCTTGGTAAACATATTAGTAATATTATTAAGATTAATCCTGAAGAAAATGTAATTTGTAGTATTCCAGTAACTAATTTTGATACAGAAGATACAATTACAGTATTTACTAGTGGTGGTATGGTTAAACGTACGCCTATTAAAGACTTAAAAGCACTTCGTTATACTAAACCAATGCCATATATTAAACTAAAAGCAGATGATAAAGTAGTTAGTGTTACTGATAAGGTAGGTACTGATGTATTTATTACTACTCATAATGGTTTAGGACTTAGATATGATATTAATGAAGTACCAGTACTTGGAAGTCGTGCTAGTGGTGTTAAAGCAATTAGTCTTAAAAATGATAGTGTTGTAAGTGGTGAGATAATAAATGGAGAAGAGTATATAACATTTATTACAATAAAGAATACTGGAAAACGTGTTAAACTATCTGAATTTGAAAGAATATCTAGGGCTAGAAAAGGTGTTCAAGTAATAAGAGATGTTAAAACAAATCCATACTATATTCTTAATGCTTACGTAGTTAATAATAAACACAATTTAGGATTAAAACATAAAGAAGATATAGAAATTATTAAACTTACTGATTTACCTATAGTAGATAGATATTCTACAGGTTCAACTATTTGTAAGGGACAATTAGTATCAACATTTATTGAATGTGAATTAACTAATCCTAGCGAAAAAGTAGAAATAGTAGAACAACCTAAAAAGGAAATATCTTTAGATAGTGTAGATCAAAAAATGATGACAATAGATGATTTTCTAGATGATTTTAAAGTAGGAGATGAGAACTAATTTCTCATCTTTTTCTTTACAAATAAATGCTTTTATGTTAATATATTTCGAAAAAAGAGGCGATAGTATGAAAATAATTAGTGAATTAAAACCTTTAGTAAATAAGAAATATGAATTTAGAAGAACACTTAATAATTATGATGGAATACTTGATAGTGAAGATTTATATAACAATAAAGAATCTATGAATGATATAATTAATACATTAATAGGTATAACAAAAGAAAATGTAGTAGCTAATGAGTTATTAGCAGATATTTATTTAAACTTATATAAATATTATGATAAAAAAGGTAATACTAATCTTTCATATAAATCATTTAATTATGTGAGACAATATATAAAGACTGCTTTTTATATGTCTGTTAGAAAGAAAGATAAAGTAGTCATTTTTAAAAGAATAGAAAGTAAAAAGAATGAAGTAAACAGAATAGTTCTTGCAACTACTACAAATGCAAAAGAAAAAGTTAAACTAATTAAATCTATTCCAAAACAAAATCCTGATGATATACAAGCTATACTTGAAAAAGCTAATTATTATGTATCACATAAATATATAAAAGAAGCTAAAAAACAATTAAATTTAATACCATACGATAAAAACAATTATGAGTTACAATGTACATATTTAAAAGTAGAATTAATTGAAGGTAAATTTGATAGAGCAGAAGAAAGAGTACTTGATTTGTTTGATATAGCTAAAACTCCTAATTCTGAAATTTGGGTTGCTAAACAATATAGTAGATTATGTATGAGAAATAAAGATTTTGATTCTGCAATCTATACATTAAAAAAATACTATAATAAGTATTCTCATAATTCAGATATAATAAATGAACTTATAACATATTACATAGTAACTTGTGATTATGAAGAAGCATACAAACTATTAAAACTACATGAGAGCGATTTTGTAGATGCGAAAGAATCATTGAAAGATTCATTTAAAGTTAATAAGTTTTATGTAAATAAAAAATTAAATATTATAGATAAGATACCAACTACTTATATTGAAAAACAAATAGATAATTATTCTAAAGAATTATGTTTAAAGTATAGTGATAATAGTGATTTAAGAGAACCAATTAGTTATATATATGAAATAGTTAAATCTAAGTTACCTGATTTAATACCAAATAAAAGAGGTTTAACTGATATATATACTATTGATACTGGTATAACATGTGGAATAATGAATAATGAAAGATCATCAATGTTTAATGTAGAAGTACTTTCTAATACAGAAGATATCACAAAAATGTCTTTAACAAGTAGAGAGTGTGTTGAATCTAAAAGAAGAGAAAATAAAGTTAAAAAAATGTCATAAGTTGACATTTTTTTAAGTTTTGATATAATATTTTTTACAAATTGGGTGATAATATGAATAAAAATATTAAAAAATTAGCTGTATATTCATTATTGATTGCAATGCTTACTGGATGTAAAAAACAAGATAAAAGAGAGTTTAATGTTCCATATAGCGTTGTAATAGATGAAATATTAGATAATGGGAATGATATAGAACACTCTAATAACTTTCTTTGCTATTACAAAATAAATAAAGCAAACCAAAATTATTTGAATGAATATTTCTATTTAAATGGTTTAAAGAGTTATGATGAAATATGTAATGTATCTACTTTTGCTAATGTAATTGGTAATACTAATCCTACATATGAAATGGTAATAGGACAAGTAGATCAAAATAATAATTTAAGTTCTGAATATAAAGAAATATTTAAAAAAGAAATATCTGATATATACTTTTATAATAAAAATCTTGAATTATCTATTGCTAATTTTAATATGTCTAAATTAAAAGTAAAAGAAGTAAATGAAGATAAAGAGTATTATAGTATATTTAATCCATATGACTGTACTATATATATAAACACTAAATACGCTAATACAGATGAACTTAAAAAATATGCTTTATTAGATGCTTTAGGTTATACATATATAACTGCATATACAACTATCGATAATAAAAAAATATTATGTGCAGACTATGAATATAATTTACACATAGATTATATGTACTATGATGATAAAGTTATTAAAGCAGGAGATACTTTTGAAAATGGTTTAGCTGCTATACTTGCTGCTAATAATGGTAATATAGATGGTAATATAGATCTTAATGCTGCTGAAGATGCAGGTATTTTAAAATATAATTTAGCTCTAAACGGTATGACTCTAGATGAATATGAAAAAGAAGGATTCGAAGGATTATGTAATAGAATCAGACTAAATGGTGATAATGAAATGTTTATGTACTTAATTAAGTATGATGATCCAAGTTATAGAAAAAGCAAATGGGAGATAACAAAAAATATTACTGAAATAAAAATAAGAAAACTAAAAAGTAATGGCTGGAGTAATGAAGAAATAAACAATTATTTAATTGGTATAGTAGATGATTGTTATTTAAATATTATAATGCCTGAAATAAAGAGTCTATATGAAGTAACAAGACCGCAAGAATTAAAGATGACAATTCAATTTGAAACTAGAGAAGAAAAAACAAGATAATTTATCTTGTTTTTTATATATTAAAATGTTATACTATAAGACATTGGTGGTTATATGAGAAAAATAGTAATAGATGAAGATTATAAAATTGAAAGTAGTGAAGAATTAAGTAAGAAAGTAACTTACAAAATACTTAAAGAAGCACTTAAACACTATTCTCAAGATAGATTAGAATTTAAAGATGATGAAAAGTATAAAATATTTACTGTTAAAATGCCAGATAGAAAAGTAAACAAAAAAAGTAAAATAATATTAGCAAGATTTTGTGAATATGAATTAAAAAATTATACTAAAGAAATAGTTAATAAGATTAATACAAATACATTTTTATTTGCTGATTTAAGCTATCGTATAGATTATAATAACTTATATGAAGAAGCATGTAAAGAAGTAAGATTTGGTCTTGATTGTCTTAATGATAATTCTCTTGCATATCTAGAAATATATAAAGAAAAAGAAATAAATATGCTTGCAAGAATTATAGTTTTTAGTATTTTAACTACTTTGCTTAGAATAATGATATGTACAATAACACCTGCTGTAATGCCAATATATGCTATTGGATATTTAGCTATTTGTTGTATATGGGCAAAACATGATGTAGAAAAGAAAAAAATGTCAAAAACAACAAGAACAATTGTAGCGGTTATACTTGCTGGTATTCCTTTTATTGCTGATATATATGGAATTAAATTATCTCAAACACTTAAAAATTTAATAGGCGATATTAAAAATGAAACATTTAAATTTAATAGTTTTATTGAAAAACATATAAAAGAACCTATAAGAAAATTTATTAAAAAGATTAAAACCCCTAAGAATTTTAAAGGTATTGAAAATGAATTAGAACAAATAAGTAAGTCACTTGATAATGATGATATAGGTCACGTTCCAATTAAAATAGATGAAGATGCTATTATTAAACTTAATACATCTAGTGTAATCAAAGAAACAAGAAAATATATTGATCAATTACCACAAAAAGATAGAAAAATGTATTTAAATAAATTAGATACTTTACTTGAAAGTCGTAAAGATTTATCTATTAAGGATTTTAATAATAGTTTATTTAATTTAAATAATGAAGTTGTTTATTATTTGGATTTAATGAATAAAAATGTAGACAATGAGTTAGAAAAATTAGGAAAAAGAAAAAGTTTAACAAGATAATTAATCTTGTTCTTTTTATGATATAATGAAAGTGGGTGGTAGTATGAATCACGAAAAACTAAGAGATAAACTTTTAAATTTACCTATGTTACCAGGATGCTATTTAATGAAAAATAAAGATGGAATAATTATATATGTAGGTAAAGCTAAGAAGTTAAAAAATAGAGTAAATTCTTATTTTAGAGGAGTACATACAGGTAAAACAGCTAAACTTGTAAGTGAAATAGATGATTTTGATTATATAGTAGTTAATAGTGAGATAGAATCTTTAATACTTGAAATTAACTTAATAAAAAAATATGATCCTAAATATAATATATTACTTAGAGATGATAAAAGTTATCCTTATATAGAACTTACTGATACAAACGCACCAACCTTAAAAATAATTAGAAATTTAAATAAAAAGAAAAAAGCTAAGTATTTATATGGTCCATATCCAAATGTTACCGCTGCAAGGGGCGTAGTTAATATGCTAAATAGAATATATCCTTTAAGAAAATGTACTACGTATGAGAAAAAACCATGTCTTTACTATCACATAGGTGAATGCTTAGGATATTGTTCTCATAATATAGATATAAATAAAGTAATTAGTATGAAAAGTGAAATAAATAGATTCCTAAATGGAGATAATAGTATTGTTATAAATAAATTAAAAGAAAAAATGGAGTATGAAAGTAATTTACTTCACTTTGAAAAAGCTAAAGAGTATAAAGAATTAATAGATTATATAAATATAACTTTAACTAAACAAGAAGTAGAACTTAAAGATAAAGTAGATAGAGATATATTTGGATATTATTTTGATAAAGGATATTTAAGTATACAAGTATTCTTTATAAGAGGTTCTAAAATAGTGGAAAGAAAGTCTAAAATATTTGATATTGTAGATGAAGTAGGTGAGGAATTAACACATTATATCGCAACATTCTATAATGATTTAAATAAACCAAAAGAAATATTAGTACCTGATATAGTTGATTCAGAGTTACTTAGTGAGTATCTTGATACTAAAGTAATTGTGCCTAAAAAAGGTGAAAAATTAAAACTAGTTAATAATGCATCTAGTAATGCAAAAATATATCTTGATGAGAAATTTGAACTAATTAAAAAAGATTTAGAAAAAACTGAGATTGCAAATGAAGAATTACGTAATATACTTAAATTAGATAGATTAAGTAGAATAGAAATATTCGATAATGCTCATCTTTTCGGTACATTTAATGTATCAGGTATGGTTGTATATATTGATGGTAAACCATCTAAAAATAATTATCGTAAATTTAAAATAAGTATAGATACTAATGATGATTATGGTACTATGAGAGAGGTTATATATAGAAGATATTTTAGAGTGCTTAAAGATAATCTTGAAAAACCAGATCTAATTATAGTAGATGGTGGTATAGGACAAATAAATGTCGCACGTGATGTAATATCTAGTCTAAACTTAGATATACCTGTTGTAGGACTTAAAAAAGATGATAAACATACAACAAGTGCTTTACTAGCATTTAACCCAATTATAGAAGTACCGATAGATAAAAAAAGTAATTTATTTTACTTACTTGAAAGAATGCAAGAAGATGTACATGAATATACTATAAATTATCACAAACAAATTAGAAGTAAAGGTAGTTTATCTAGTATACTTGATAATGTAGAAGGTATAGGAGAAAAACGTAAAAAAGAATTACTTAAGAAATTTAAAAATATTACAAGTATTAAAAATGCTAGTATAGAAGAACTTACTAGTATAATACCAGAAGGTATTGCTAATGCTTTACTTAAATTTTTAGAAAACTATTAATTTGAAAAAAAGGCCAAAATATGGTATAATTATAGTGTGAGTGAGGAATATTATGAATAAAGAAGAATTAGAAAGAAAAGCTGCAGAGTTAAAAGCAATTGCAAGAAAAAATGGTACAATATCTATAACTCCTTCATATGATAAAGATGGAGAATTTGATATAGAAAGTACTACTGCACAGTATGTTGATTATTATGATAGAGAAAAACTAATATCTGATCTTCAAGATAATCCTGGGATATATTATACATTACCATTCTTATATAAAGAACAATCAGATATAATATATGCAGCTATACAAGGGTTCTATAATGAAAGAGAAACTTGTAATGATTTAAAAAGAGTTGAAAGGCTTAATAAAGCAATAGAAGAATTAAATGCAAAATATGAACAAAATTCTAATAAAAAGCATAAATAAAGATATTGAATAAATATCTTTTTTTTGTTATACTTTTTATAGTGATAACATGAATAATAATATAAAATATGCTAGTAAGAAAGTAAAAGATAAGCAAAAAAGAAAATTATATAATTGTGTAAGAGTATCTATAGTGGCTGGATGTGTATATATAGTCGCGCTTGCTACTGGATTTGTCCTTGCAAATAAAAATAGATCAAATATTAGTGATGAAGTAATTATAGAGAATGGTTATGAAGATGATAATACGTTTTCTAAATTCAATAAATTTAATTATCCAGGATATGATAATTATTATGAGATACTTAGTTTAAGTAAAGCAGATTTACAATTGTATAATGGACTAGAAGAGTTACAGGCTTTTGATATTAAATGTACCCCTTTAGAATTTGCTGAATTGATAGGAGAAAACGAAGTCACCTATGAAGATTGTATAAATGCACTTTTAAAAAATCACAGCATTGATGATGAGATAAAATGTATATTAAAAGATGCTATAAGAAATATTTCATTGCAATTGCAATCCAATAATATTCCTCTTGCAACACTTAAGTATAATTTGTCAAATTTAAAAATTAAATATGTTTTAGAATCAGAAAAATATGATTATAGTTTTAATCCGTTTGAATGTTGCCTTTATATAAATGAAGATTATGCAACATCTGATTTTTTAAATAAATATATAATAATTAAAAATGCTCTTGGCTATGGCATGATTAATGCATACACAAGAATAGACGGTAAAAAAGTATTATGTAGCACCTCAAATTATTATTATATTATGGATAGTATTCCTCAAATAATTAAGTTGGGAAAAACATTTGAAAATGGATTCGCGGAGATAATTGCTTCTATTGGTAGAGGTGATGTAATAGATTGTAGTGATCCAATGCTTGAACATAGCGAAGATGCATATTTATTTCAAATAATAAATAATTTGTGCGATATGTTATTGAGTGATTATGCTGCTAATGGTTATTTTGAAATAGTTGATAAACTATCATCTAATCCTGAATTTGTGCAAATGCTATATTGTATAAAAGAATTAGATATGCAACAAAATGATAGACTTACAGTCATAGTGGACATGTTATGTTCATATATAAATGTTTTATATAATAATGTCCAACAAAGTGATTCAATGACTATTTTAGAAAAAAAGAATAGAATTGTCAGTGCAATCATTGAAATATGCGATTGTAATAGTGATAAATATACAATAATATCAGGCCATGATAGTATGGGGATAGCTCCTGACACATTAATACATTTGTTAAATAACTATATTAATGACATTTGTCAAGAAGAAGTCATAACAAAATAAAAATATTGTAATATATCTTTATTTTATGTTATAATTTATTTAGAGGTAATTATATGGAAAACAATGAAATAAATACTGGATATATAAGTCGTGAAGAATTTTATAATAAAAAAAGAAAGAAAAAATTATATAAAACTATCAAATTAACAATTGGTACTGCATTTATATCAGTAGTTATAACTGCAACTGCAATGGCACATAGAAATAAGAAAAACATTAATGATTTTGCAGTTAATGATAAAATAATAGAATCTTATTTTCAAGATGAAACTGCACAAGATAGTAATTATTATATGATTGAATCATATCAAAATGAAATGTTAAAAAGATCAAAAATGCTTATAGCACAATTAAGAGGCATGAGTATAGATGATTATGAATCAATAGTGATTGATCCTTATCCTAGTAAAACCGGTCAAATGGGTGGAGATTTAATAATTCACGGAGAACATTTTAACATTACAACACTTAGTGAACTAGAACAAGAAATATTTTCTGTTGCTACATATTTAACAAGAGAATCAAAAAAGAATAATAAATATGGACAACTAAAGTCAAAGTATGATGAAAAATTTGTTGTATTGATTGATAAGGTATCAAAAGTATTAGAAGAAAGAAATGGTAAAAGCAAATAATAATTTGCTTTTATTTTTTTTATATTAATGATATAATAATTTTGGTGATGTATTATGGCAAATAAAGCTATAACAGAAAGAGATGTAGATTTTGCTAAATGGTATACAGATGTAGTAAGAGCAGCACATTTATGTGATTATTCATCTGTTAAAGGTTGTATGGTAATAGAACCTAATGGATATGCTATTTGGGAAAAAATGAAGGAAATATTAGATAAAAAATTTAAAGAACTTGGACATGAGAATGTTGCAATGCCAGTATTTATTCCAGAAAATTTACTAAAAAAAGAAGGAGAACTTGTAAATGGTTTTGCGCCTGAGGTTGCTTGGATTACACATGGCGGATCTAAACAACTTGAAGAAAGACTTGCATTCCGTCCAACAAGTGAAACATTATTCTGCGATTATTATAAAGATCATATTTCATCTTATCGTGATTTGCCAAAATTATATAATCAATGGTGTAATGTAGTAAGATGGGAAAAAGAGACAAGACCATTTCTTAGAAGTAGAGAATTCTGGTGGCAAGAAGGTCATACTGTACATTCTACTAAAGAAGAAGCAATTGAAGAAACTAAACGTATGATGGATGTATATAAATGGTTTCACCATGAAATACTTGCTATACCATCAATAACTGGTTTAAAAACTGAAAAAGAAAAATTTGCAGGAGCAGAATTTACATTAACAAATGAAGCACTTATGTATAACGGCGTTGCTTTACAAGCAGGGACTTCTCATTATTTTGGACAAAAATTTGCAGAAGCATATGATGTTAAGTTTTTAAATAAAGATAATAAAGAAGAATATGTATATCAAACATCATGGGGAACTACAACAAGAATGATTGGTGGACTTATAATGGTACATAGTGATGACTTTGGATTAGTACTTCCACCAAGAATTGCACCTAAACAAGTAGTAATAATACCTATAGGTGATGTTAAAGAATTGGTTGATAAAATTAATACTGATTTAAATAAAAATGGTATTATTTCATATATTGATAATAGTGAAAAATCTCCAGGATTTAAATTTGCAGAAGCCGAAGTAAATGGTATTCCAGTTAGAATTGAAATTGGAGAAAGAGATTTAAAAGAAAATAAAATAACTATTGCAAGACGTGATACAAGAGAAAAAATAGTTGTAGATAAAGATATTGATATAGTTAAATATGTAAGTGAATTACTTGAAACTATTCAACATGATATGTATGAAAGAGCAATTGAAAGAAGAGACAAATTAACATTTACTGCAAAAAATCTAGAAGATATGGAAAATATCTTAAATACACAACCTGGATTTATACATGCTGATTGGTGTGGAGATCCAAATTGTGAGGTTCGAATTAAAGAGATTAAAGGCTGTAAATCTAGATGTATTACAGATGAACCACTTGTTACAGGAAAATGTGTATGTTGTGGTAAAGATGCAAAACACCATGTAATTTGGGGGATACAATATTAATGATTTTACATGAACACTATGATAATTGTGATTATAAGAAACTTTTAAGCAATACAGATGGTTTAAAAAATGTTAGTGAACATAATCTAAAAAAAATTACTTTAGATAGAATTAATTATTTAGTTAAAATATATAATTCGTGTCCAGATGAAGTAAAAACAGAGTTTAAAAGAAGAGTTGAGTATCACTTAGAAAGTATATACGATAAAAAAATTAAGATTACTTGGCCAAATGTTATTGATAAATATATTATTGGTAAAACATTGCGTTATTTAAGAGTAACTGCTCATTCAGTACACAAATTACTACCAGTTACAATACTACTTGAAATAGAACTTAACGAAGCAATTAAAGAATGTAAGGATAAAGATGAAAATAACAAATATACAAGAGATAAAGATGTTATAGAAATGTATAATATGTATAATTCGCTTTCAGATTCTGACAGATTAAAAATTAAAATTTGGATATTAAATTATTTAAGACGTGATGAAGAATTTGGTAAAAAAATTATTAATAACTATTTGTTGCCAGAAGTAGATTTTTATCAAATTATGAAAATATCTAAAAAAAATATAAAAGGTAAGGAATTTATAAAAGATCTTTTAAAAGAATTAACTGTAGTATTTTTTACTAATAATATAGATAGAAAATATAGATTAAAATAGGAGGATAATATGGATGATATTTTAATGAATGCAGAACTTGAGATGACTACTGCAATAGAAAACATGGAAAAAAGATTTTTAAATATACGTGCTGGACGTGCTAATCCAGCAATGCTTGATGGGGTTATGGTTAATTACTATGGTTCACCAACTCCTTTAAAGCAACTTGCTACTATTTCAATTCCAGAAGCAAGACAATTATGTATTAAACCATTTGATAGATCTTGTTTAGGTGATATTGAAAAAGGTATATATGAAGCTAATATAGGACTTACTCCAAATAATAACGGAGAAATAATAATACTTAATATTCCAGCTTTAACAGAGGAAACAAGAAGAAATTATGTTAAACAAGCAAAAGAATATTCTGAAGATTGTAAAATAGTACTTAGAAATATCAGACAAGATTCTAATAACGATATTAAGAAATTAGAGTTACCAGAAGATGAAGAAAAAGTTGGTATGGATGAAGTACAAGAATTAATAAACAAATATAATAAAATAGTTGATGATAAATTTAAAGAAAAAGAAAATGAATTAATGACTGTATAAAATAGAATATATTTATTCTATTTTTTCCATAATATATGATATAATAATATATAGGGTGATAAAATGAAAAATAAATTAAATAGTGAAGAATTAAATGGCGTAATTAGTCTTTCTAAAAAAATATTAAAAGTTGTTTATATTTTGTTAGTAGTAGCAAGTATTTATATATTTTTAAGAATAATGAAAGAATTACACATATTCTATTTTGTAACTAGGTTACTTAAGATATTAATTCCTTTATTTATAGGTATAATAGTTGCTTGGTTAATAAATCCATTTATTAAATGGTTAGAAGGTAAAAAAGTAAGAAGAATAATTGGTACTTTGTTTGCTTATTTATTAATAATTGGATGTATTGTATTACTTGTTAATGCAATAATACCACTTTTATATAATCAGATACTTGAATTAGTTGATAACTTCCCAAATATATTTGCAAGCGTTAAAAACTGGACAGCAGATATATTAGGTAGGGTAGATTCAAAATATATTAATATAGACACAATTGAAAAGAATGTAATTGACAGATTAGATGAATATTCAAGAAGTCTATCAACATCACTTCCAAGCTTAATTGTAAATGGTGCATCTAGTATTATATCTTCAATTGGAACATTTATAGTAGGACTTGTAATTGGATTCTTCTTAACACTTTCTTGTAGTAATTTAGGTGGAACTTTACTTGAGTTATTCCCTAAAAAGGTACAAACTCCAATATCAGAATTATGTGGAAAGATAAATTTATCACTAAGAAATTATGTTAATGGAGCACTTATTGATACATTTGTAGTATTCTTAGTATCAACTATTGCTTTTGCAATAATAGGTTTAAAAGCACCAATACTATTTGGACTTTTCTGTGGACTTATGAATGTTATACCATATGCTGGACCATATATAGGTGGAGCACCTGCGGTAATAGTAGGTTTTTCTCAAGGTACTGGTATAGGTATTGCAGTATTAATCGCAATAGTTATTATTCAAACTATTGAAGGAAATTTCTTACAAACATTAATAATTTCTAGAGCTACTAAATTAAATCCAGTAACAATAATTATAGGATTATTAATATTTGGACATTTCTTTGGAATATGGGGTATGTTATTTTCAACACCACTTATAGGTGTACTTAAAGTAATAGTTAAATATATAGATGATAAATACAATATATTTAGATTTGATTTAAGTTAGGTGATATTATGGAGTTTACTTACAGAAACCCAAAAATATTTATGGTATCAGGTAAGGCTGGTACAGGAAAAAATACAATATCAAGCATAATAAAAGAATTCTATGGCAATAACGCTATAGAAATTTCTTTTAGTTATTATCTAAAAGATTATGCCAAAAGAGTAAGTGATTGGGATGGTAGTGAAGATACTAAACCTAGAGAATTATTACAACAATTAGGTATAGAACTTGTAAGAAATAAAATTGATCCAAAACTATTTATAAATAGGATAGTAGAAGATATTAAAGTATTCTCTTATTTCTATGATGTAATAATTATAAGTGGTGGAAGATTAGTAGAAGAATTAGAAACTATAAAAAGTATTTATCCTGATTCAATATCAATTGGTGTAACTAGTAATAAAGAAAATAAATTAACAGAAAATGAAAGAAATCATTTTACTGAAGTAGCATTAGATAACTATAATAATTATGATTATGTTATAAACAATAATGATTCTATTGAGGTTTTAAAAAATGATGTATTAAATATATTAAAAGAGGTGTAGTATGAATATAATTGCAATCGTAGGAATGTGTGGAAGCGGTAAATCAATCGCTAGTGAATACTATGAAGCTAAAGGATATAAAAAAGTATATTTTGGCGGAGTAACTATGGAACAACTTGAAAAAGAAGGTTTACCTGTAACTCCTGAAAATGAAAAAATGATGAGAGAAAGATTAAGAAAAGAATATGGAATGGCTGCATATGCTATTTTATCTCTTCCTAAAATAGAAGAATATGCTAAAACTAATAATGTAGTATTAGATGGTTTATATTCTTGGGATGAATTAGTAGTTTTAAAAGAAAAATTTGAAAATTTAAAAGTAATTTCTATTGTAGTTGATAAAGAATTAAGATATAATAGATTATCAACTCGTGAAGTTAGACCATTTACATATGAAGAAGCTAAAAATAGAGATATTAGCGAAATAGAGAATTTAGCTAAGGGTGGACCTATCGCGTATGCAGATTACTTTATTTTAAACAATGGAGATATGGATAACTATAATAAAGAGTTAGATAGAATAACAAAACTAATTGAAGGTGAATAACATGAATTTAAAAGACTTATATATTAACTTTTTTATAAGTAAAGGACATAAACAAATACCAAGCGCTCCTGTAGTACCTGAAAATGATCCAAGTGTACTTTTTAATACTGCAGGTATGCAACCACTTATTCCATATTTACTTGGTGAACCACATCCATATGGAACAAGATTATGTGATTATCAAAAATGTGTTAGAACTAATGACTTGGATGTAATTGGAGATACATATCACCATACATTTTTTGAAATGTTAGGTAACTGGTCTTTAGGTGATTACTTTAAAAAAGAAGCAATTACTTGGAGTTTTGAGTTTTTAACTGATGTTTTAAAAATACCTGTAGATAGACTTGCTGTTACAGTATTTGCAGGCAGTGATTTATTACCATTTGATAAAGAAGCACATGATTTATGGTTAAGTTTAGGTATACCTGAGGGAAGAATCGCACGTACTACAGAAGATAATTTCTGGATAGCAGGTGAAACTGGGCCATGTGGTACAGATACTGAAATGTTCTATTTTAGAAGTAATGATCCAGTTCCAGAAGTATTTGATCCAGAAGATACACGCTGGGTTGAAATATGGAATGACGTATTTATGCAATTTAATAAAGCTGCAGATGGTACAATTACAGAACTTCCTAAAAAGAATGTAGATACTGGTATGGGAGTTGAAAGAGCTACTTCAGTACTAGAAGGAGTTAATGATAATTACTTATCTAGTATTTGGAAAGATGTAATTGATTTAATATGTGAAATTAGTGGTAAAGAATATAGTGGTAATGAGACTAGTATTCGTATAATTGCAGATCACATGCGTACTGCTGTATTTATTAGTGCAGATTATAGTGGAGTTAAACCAAGTAATGTTGGACAAGGTTATATACTTAGAAGACTTATTAGACGTGCAATTAGACATGCTAAAAAACTTGGTATAGACATTAATAGTAATTGGGAAGAAAGAATAGCTCTATTAATACTTTCTAAATATAATACATATTATAAAGAACTTAATGATAATAAAGATGTAGTACTTGAAGTACTTAGAAATGAAAAAGAAAAATTTAATAGAACACTTGAAAAAGGTTTAAGAGAATTTGAAAAAGTATCTAATAAAGATATAGATGGAGTAACCGCATTTCACCTTTTTGATACATTTGGTTTTCCAATTGAACTTACTGAAGAACTTGCTAAAGAAAAAGGTTTAAAGGTTGATATAGACGGATTTAATGCTAAATTCAAAGAGCACCAAGAATTATCAAGAACTGCTTCACAAGGTCAATTTAAAGGTGGTTTAGGTGGTAATGGAGAAATAGAAACCAAGTATCACACAGCTACTCATCTTTTAAATGCCGCACTTAAAGAAGTAGTATCTAAAGATGTACATCAAAAAGGATCTAATATAACAGCTGAAAGAATGCGTTTTGACTTTTCTTGTGATCACAAACTTACAGATGAAGAAAAAGAAAAGACAGAACAACTTGTTAATAAATGGATTAGTGAAGGTTTAGAAGTTAAAAGACTTGAAATGCCTAAAGAGGAAGCTATTGCTATGGGTGCTGAATGCATGTTTATTGAAAAATATCCAGATATTGTTTCAGTATATGTTATAGGTGATGGTATATCTAAAGAATTATGTGGCGGACCACATGTTAAAAACACTAGTGAAATTGGTAAATTTAAAATAGTAAAAGAAGAAGCAAGTTCTGCTGGTGTACGTCGTATAAAAGCAGTAATAGAATAAGATAGTTAAACTATCTTTTTTTATTAACTTATGTTAAAATATTTTTGTGATGTATATGAATTATCAATTAGAACTTGAAAAAGAATTAGAAAAAATAAAAGATTTAAGTATTAAACCAAAACTTCTATTACACGCTTGTTGTGGGCCTTGTAGTTCATATGTAATAGAATACTTAAGTAAGTATTTTGATATAACAATATACTATTACAATCCTAATATATATCCAGAAACTGAATATATAAGAAGAAAAGAAGAAGCTAAAAGATTTATAGATCTATTTAATAAAGATGTTAAATTTATTGAATGTAATTATAATCCTAATGAATATTATGATAGTATTAAAGGACTAGAAGAATTAGGTGAAAAAAGCAAGAGATGTTATGAGTGTTATCGTCTTCGTATGAAAGAAGCTTGTATATACGCTAAAGATAATAATTATGATTATTTTACAACAACTCTTTCAATAAGCCCTTATAAAGTATCTAGTTGGATAAATGAAATAGGAGAAAATCTAAGTAAAGAATTTGATATTAAATATTTATATGCAGATTTTAAAAAGAAAAATGGATTTAAAAGATCATTAGAACTTTCAAAGGAATATAACATGTATAGACAAGATTACTGCGGTTGTATATATTCTTATAAAACAAAAGTAGGTGAATAGTATGTTTTCAAGATTAGAACTTCTAATTGGAGATAAAATAAATGAAATTAATACTAAAAAAGTGTTAATAATAGGTCTTGGCGGAGTAGGTAGTTATGCTGTTGAAGGACTCGTTAGAAGTGGTATAGAAAACTTTATAATAGTAGATTATGATAAGATAGATATTTCTAATTTAAATAGACAACTTATGACTAATCAATCTAATATAGGAGAGTTTAAAACTGATGAAATAGAAAAAAGAATTCTTAGTATTAATCCTAGTTGTAATATAGAAAAATTTACTAAAAAAATAGATATGGATAATATTAACGAATTATTTAATAGTAATATAGAATATGTAATAGATGCATGTGATACATTAAGTGTTAAATTAGAATTAATACGTATATGTAAGAAAAAAAATATTAAATTAATATCTTCTATGGGTACAGGAAATAAAATGGATCCTAGTAGATTAAAAATAATGGATATAAGAAAAACTAGTTATGATCCACTTGCTAAAAAAATACGTAAAATGGTAAAAGATGAAAAAATAAAAGGAAAAGTAATGGTTGTATGTAGTGATGAGGTAGGATATACTAAAATAGAAAAAGCTATTCCATCTAATTCCTTTGTTCCCGCAACCGCTGGGCTTCTTCTCGCAAGCTTTATAATTAGAGATATAGTAGGTGATAATAATGTTTAATAAATTAGAAAGTATTATTAAAAATTGTAAGGGTAATATACTTACTGTATGCTTAGATCAAAAACTTATGGAAGCATTTAATTCTAATAACAATATTACGTTATTGTCAATTGAATCAAATAGTAAATTGGGTACAAATACAAAAACTAAAAAGAAAAAACTTAATGGTTCTAAAAACATAAGTATAAAAAAATTAAGAAAATATATTAACAAGAAATCTGTAGATATATTATTTTGTAATATGAATGAAATGTATGATTATTACAAGCATTTTATTAAAGATAGTATATATTTATGTAACAACACAATATATTTATATTTTGATAATAATATTGATTTAAATTTTATAAAGAAAAAGTATAATAGATATAATGTTACAATAGAAGAAACTAAATATAAAAATGGTTATATACTTAAGATAGATGCAAGTGCAGCTAAAAACAATTATATAAAAGATAAGTTTTATTTATTACACGATTCTTTATATAATTTAATGGAAATAATTAGTAATATTTTAGTTAGTTAAAAATATAATTAAGTAGAGAAATGATAGTGTATACGTATTTCGTTTATCATTTCTCTTTTTTTGACAAAAAAAATAATATAATAATTGTATATTAATATAGGTGATAATATGAAAAGATTTAAGACTAAAAAACATAAAAACAAATATAAAATATATATAATTATATTTCTTATGATTTGTTATATAATTAACTATAATTTTGATATACGATTTAAGACAAGTAAAAAAGGTATTATAAGTTATGTATTTAAAAGTGATATTAAATATAATTATAAAAATAATATATTTAGTAATTTATATAGAGAGATGAATAAAAATGTATTTAATAATCCAGTAAATATATTACATACAAATAATAATAATATAACACTCGTATCTAATATTTCATATATAGATAATAAACCTAAAGTATACATATATAATTCTCATCAAGGAGAGTTATATACTAATAAATATATGGAAAATTCTAATATTACACCAAATGTTATGCTTGCAAGTACAATGTTACAGGAAAAACTAGAAAGTCTTGGTATCAAGACAATTGTAGAAAAAAATGACATATTAAAATACATGAGTGATAATGGATTAAATCATGGTGGAAGTTATATTGCAAGTCGTTATTTTTTAAATAAAGTATATGAAAAGTATCCTAATTTAGACTTATATATAGATTTACATAGGGATGCAACAAGTTATGATATTGTACATACTAGTATTGATGGTAAAGATTATGCAAGAGTCTTATTTGTAATAGGCCTTGAAAATCATAAATATCAAAGTAACCTAGATATTACAAATAAACTAAATAACATTATTTTAAGTACATATCCAGATTTAACTAGAGGTATTATGAAAAAAGAAGGACCTGGTGTAAATGGAGTATACAATCAAGATTTAAATAGTAATGTTATATTAATTGAAATAGGCGGAGATAAAAACAATATAGATGAAGTAAATAATACACTTGATATAATTGCTAAAGTAATAGAAAGGTATATAAATGAAAAAGAAAAAATTTAATATATTTAAAGTAATATTATCTAGTTTAATATTTATATATTTAATAATATTTATATCAGCGGATACTGGATATTATGAATATAAAAATCATAGAAAAACTGCACTTACAGAAGAACAAATAAAAAAGTTTGAAACAGATATTAAAAATGGAGTAGAGATAGATATAAATAACTATTTAATTAAAGATAATTATTCATATAAAAATAAACTATCAATTTTAACTATTAAAATATCTGATAAAATAAGTAGTATAGTAACTTCTGGAGTTAAATCAACATTTAAATTTATATCTAAATTTATAGACGAATAAAAGGTCATAAGACCTTTTATTTTTCTCCTTCTTCTAACATGTTAACAATAAGTATTCCATATCCTTTATGTGGTTCATTTACAACTACATGTGTTACAGCTCCTATAATAAATTCTTCTTGAATAATAGGGCTACCACTCATACCTTGAACAATACCATTAGTATTATCAAGTAGTTTTTTATCTATAACTTCAAATTCAATATTTTTAAGTTTATTTTTTGTATCCTTAACTGATAATATCTTTATATCAAATTCTTCTATTATGTTATCATTAATTACAGTTAGTATTTTAGCTTTACCAACTTTTATATCATTTATGGTTGCAACTTTATATAACTTATTATTATTTAAGATACTTGTATATTTACCAAATAAACCTTTATTAGTATTCTTAAAAATATTACCATTTATGCTTTCACTATATAATATAGCATTCTTTTCACCAGGGATGCCTCTATCACTTTTAGTAATACTAGTTACTTTTGAGTCGGTTATAACGCCGTTTTTAATAGAATATATATTTCCATTAGAATCAGTTATTTCGTGTCCTAAAACGCCAAATAACATGGTATTTGGGTCTATATATGTTAAAGTACCAATACCTGTTATAGAGTCTTTTACATATAGACCAGTCTTTACTTTATTATCTTCATAGTATAACTTTAAACTTGTATTACTTATTTTATTATCTCTTTTATATGTAATAGAAATAGCATCACATTTACAATCATTTACTATTTTAATCATGTCATCTATAGTATTAATTTTGGTATTATTAATATGAGTTATTAAATCACCACTTTTTAATTTAGAATCTATTAAATTGTTGTTTCCATTTATATCGTACGAACCAACAATAACAATACCGTCAGTATTAATCTTAATACCTACGGAATCTCCACCTGCATATATATAGTCTGAATAAGCATATATGTTAAGTGGAATAATAAGAAGAAGGAGTAGAGTAATTTTTTTAATTTTTAAAAACATAAAAACACTCCTTTGGACTACATTTTTATTATTTACAAAACAATAAAAAAAATACCAAAAGGTATTTTATTCAGCTTCTTCAACAAAGTCTTTAAGTTCACCATTTTCTGAAACAATCTTATTAACTTGTTCTTCTGCATTTTTAAGCTTTTCATCACATTCCTTAACAAGTTTCATTGCTTTAGTATATTTATCAATAGAGTCATCTAAATCTATATTATCTGATTCTAAATCATTTATTATTTGTTCTAATTCTTTTATTTTATCTTCAAATTTTTCTTTCTTTTCCATATTAATTCTCCTTTATATCTATTACAGTAGCATCTATATTACCGTCACTTAATTTAATATTAATTTTATCATTTTTATTAACACTTTTAACACTTCTTACTATAGTATCATTGATATACGTTAAAGAGTATCCACGTTTTATAACATTCATAGGACTAACTAGTTCTAATTTATCAAATAAGTTTTTAAAATAGTCTTTTTTATTCTTATAAAGTAATTCTGGATTTCTTAATATATGATTACTTTTAACTATATCAAGTCTATGTCTTAATACAGTACACTTATTTATTAAATTGTTATTAAGTTTATCTATAATAGTATCTAAATATTGCTTTTTACTATCATATAAAATCATTGGATTTTTTAATATATAATGATTCTTAAGTGAATCTAAATATAATTTTTTATAATTAATTTTACTTATTAATGCTTCGTTAATTCTAACTTTATAATTAGATAACATATTAATTAAATCAGTAATATTAGGTACAGCCATTTCAGCAGCACCTGTTGGAGTAGGCGCTCTTAAATCTGCTACATAATCTGCAATAGTAAAATCTATTTCATGTCCAACTGCACTTATTATTGGTATTTCACTTTTAAATATAGCACGCGCAACTATCTCTTCATTAAATGGCCATAAATCTTCAATTGATCCACCACCACGACCTACAATAAGTACATCAAGAGGGTAGGTATTTGCAAGTTCTATATTTCTTACAATATCTTCTTTAGCATTCTCACCTTGAACAAGTGATGGAAAAACAATAACCTTACATATTGGAAATCTTCTTTTAATTGTAGATATTATATCTTTTATAGCAGCACCTGTAGGTGCAGTTACAACACCTATAGTTTCTGGTATCTTTGGTATTTCTTTTTTATATTTTTGATCAAATAATCCTTCTTTAGCTAAATCTTTTTTTAACTTTTCAAAAGCTAAATATAAATTACCAACACCATCTTCAATCATTTCATCTACATATATTTGATATCCACCAGTTGCTTCATATACACTGATTCTACCAACTACAAGTACTTTAGATCCATCTACTGGGTTAAATACTAATTTTTTAGCATTACTAGAAAACATTATTGCATTTATCTTACAAGTCTCATCTTTTAAAGAAAAATATAAATGTCCTGTTGTGTGATACTTTATATTAGATATTTCACCTTTTAAGTAAACTGTTCTAAGATTAACATCAGTATCAAATTTATTTTTTAAATATCTAGTAATCGCACTAATAGTTAAATACTTATCATTCATTATTATCTACCTTATCGTGATATAGTTTATCTAAAACTCCGTTAATCATGTTTTTAACATCATCATCACTATAACTTTTAGCAAGCTCAACTGCTTCATTAATCGCAACTATATCTGGAGTATCAGTATATAGTAATTCATAAATACCCATTCTAAGAATAGATTGATCTGTATTACCAAGTCTATCTATTGTCCATTTATTTAAATATCTATTAGCTACTTCATCAATTTCATCTTTTTTTGTAACAACACCATATACCATATCTTTAACGAATTCATTATCTATAGGATTAACTTCCTTTATAATATCATCTACATTATATTCAATTTTATTTATTGAATATACGTTAATTTGATATAGTATTGTCATAATATTTTTTCTAAGTTCTGAACGTGTTAATTGTTCCATTTAAATCACCTAATTAATTATAACATAAATAATTAAAAATATAAATAAATGTGTTATAATTATATTATGAAAAGATTTAAAAAAATATATGTAGAAATAACTAATGCTTGTAATTTGAATTGTAGTTTTTGTATTAAAAATAGTAGAAAAGTAGAATCTATATCTATAGATAAATTTAAAACACTTTTAAATAAGATAACTGATTATACTGATTATCTTTATTTTCATGTTTTAGGTGAACCATTAATGCATAAAAATATAAACGAACTTATTGATATAGCAAGTTCTAATTTTAATATTAATATAACTACTAATGGATATTTAATTGATAGAATAAAAGATAATAAAAATATAAGACAATTAAATATTTCACTTCACAGTTTTACTGGTAATAACTTAAAAGAGTATCTAGATAATGTATTTAATTCAGCAGATAAACTTATTTTAAATAAAACTTATATATCACTTAGATTATGGGTTAAAAATACTTATAATAACGATATTATAGATTATATAAATGATAGATATAAATTAGATATACCATATAATATAGATAATTATAAAATAAACGACTATTTATTTATAAATAACTTTCACGAATTTATTTGGCCTGATTTAGATAATAATTGTTATGAAGAAATAGGTACATGTTACGCACTTATAGATCATATAGGAATACTTGTAGATGGAACTATTGTACCATGTTGCTTAGATACAAAAGGTATTATAGATTTAGGAAATATATATAAAGATAGTATAGATAATATAATGAAACTAGATAGAATAGTTAATATGATTAATAATTTTAAGAATAATAGAAAGTGTGAAGAATTGTGCAGACATTGTAAATTTATTGATAAATAATAATTTTTAATGTATAATATTTAGCGAATTAAGGGACGTGATTTTTAGTGAAAGTAGTCGTTGGAATGAGTGGGGGAGTAGATAGTAGTGTAGCTGCTTTATTACTTCAGAAACAAGGATATGAAGTTATAGGATTATTCATGAGAAATTGGGATGCATCATTGAATAATGATATTTTAGGTAACCCTACGTTAAATAATAATATTTGTCCGCAAGAAGAAGATTACAATGATGCAAAAAAAGTATGTGACTCACTCGGTATTGAACTTAAAAGGGTTGATTTTGTCAAAGAATATTGGGATGACGTATTTACATATTTTTTAGAAGAACTTAAAAAGGGGCGTACACCAAACCCGGACTTAATGTGTAATAAGTATATAAAATTTGATTTATTTATAAAAGAAGCATATAAGCTCGGGGCAAAAAGAATAGCAACGGGTCACTATGCAAGATT
>JAEEGL010932641.1_pt1 | contig 37100 bp, 28 predicted proteins | sample 9134231 | NCBI WGS metagenome assembly JAEEGL01 (sample SAMN16246548, study PRJNA631951) | gut metagenome | biome: gut microbiome; feature: rumen; material: fiber-attached | host: Bos | place: Iran: Karaj | collected 2018-10 | reverse complement strand
TTCGCGAAGACGCTGAGCGACGGATCGGAATTCGGGACCAAGCTCCGCAAGTGTCTCATCAAGATCCTTCGTCATCAAAAACCTCCTTGAGTTTTTTCAGCGCATTAGACATTCTCGACTTCACCGTTCCGACAGGTATGCCGAGTATCTCCGCCACCTCGGCATAGGGAAGGTCCTGCATAAGACCCAGCTCCACCACATCCCTCAGCGGCTCCGACAGCTTCGACAGCGCCCATCTCGCATCCCACCTCGCATCCGCGCCTCCGTTTGGCGACGGCGGCGGCTCCACAGAGTCCTTCCAGTACAACTCCTCCCTCTCCTGTCGGCGCACCCGCCTTCGAAGGTCGTCGATGCGAACCTGCCTCGCGAGAGTGAAGAGAAAGGTCGAGAGCTTCGCCGTGGGCACGTACCTGTCCCGGTACTTCCAGAGCCGAAGGTACGTCTCCTGGACGAGGTCCTCTCCCTCAGAAGGTGAAACGCCCTGACGCCAGAAAAAGTTCAGAAGATTCTTTTCGAACCGTCTCGCCTCGCCAAGAATGCTATCGCGCTGAGACATAGGCGCGAACGGCGTCAAGTATAGCGGACGAGAAGACAGGGTCGTACGGGAAGAACATCTCAAGCACCCATACGATGCCGAGCGACACGACCAGACCGGACACAGCTGCGAACATCGCGCCCAGAATCGCGTCGCCTGGTTGGGCAACAAGCCCGTGCACGCACTTCGCAACCGCCCATCGAACGGCTCCAAACGCTATGATGGCTGCGGCGAAAGCCACAGCGCCCCTAACCATTGCGTTCGGGACATAAGCCCCGAGCGCATCGACAATCTCGGGGCCAACCAGATAGCCGATCATGACAGCTGCGGCAAGCCCCGAAAGGAACGCGATAGCGCCGGAAAAGCCTATGACGACGCCCACGGCGGCCGCAAGGACCGACACCGAAACAACGAGGTAGTCAGGAACCGTGAGCGGCCCCATGCGCTACCTCCTTCTCTTTTTCGGTGTCGGCAGAGTGTCGCGGTATCTCTGGTATGCCTGGGCAAGCGCCTTGAGCGACTTGTCGCCGGCCTTGCCAAGCGAACGGATCAGCCCGTCAATCGCGTCAAGCGACGCCGGATTCGCCGCGACCGCGCGCGAATAGATTTCGCGAGCCTGGGCGTGGAGCGCAAGCCTCTCGGCTAGCAGACCCGTCTCAACAAGCGTCGAAACAGCGCCGGGCCTGAGGGAGCACGCCTTGCGGTAGCTCTCGAAGGCCCGCCTCTGCCCCGCAGCCGACGAATCGGCCTTGAGCTCGGCCTTCGCCAGGCCTAGCGCGGCGGAAAACGAAAGAGGATCTGCCTCGCACGCCTCCTTAAAGCACGAGCGGGCTACCTTGACGTTGCCCTTCTTGAGAGCATCCTCCGCCCGCGAAATCAGGGCTTGGCACACGGCGCTGTTGCGCTGGGCGGCTCCGGGGCGCTCCGTCGCCGCACGGGCGATGGACTCCTTGAGGTCCGGTATTATGGAGCGCTGGGTCTTCTGGACGCGCGGAGACGACGTCTCGGAGTCAAGCCTCACGAATATCTCGAACTGCTCAAGCGCGGCCTCGGCATAGCCGAAGGGAGCGTAGCGGTAGAGATGGCCGAGGTGATAGTATGCGGACGCATTGCGACGGTCGGCGCGAATCGCGCGAATAAACGCTATCCTGGCCAGATCGTAGCGCGTCTGGTCCTGGCCCTTGTCGTTGCGGCCCATCTCGACGATTCCGAGCCCCGTCCAGCCCTGAGAGCGGAGTCTTGCGTCGAGCGACGCGTCATCTGCGATTCCGGCGAAGAGATCCGCCGCCCTTGCATAGTCCTTCTGATGCCATGCGACCTGTGCGCCCAGCAGTCGGACGTCGCTGTCGCCTCCCGCCAGAGCCGCGGCACGAGCGACGTACTGGCCGGCCTCGGCGATTTCACCGGACTGGAGCTTCATTCTGGCGAGGTAGACGACGGCCTCGACATTGGTCGGCGAGAGCTCCGCGCACTTGGCAAGAAGCTTCTCCGCCTTTTTGAAGTCGCCGGCCTCGAAAGCGGCGCGGCCGGCCTCAAGCTCGCGCGAGCCGTCGCCCGGCGCGCAGCCGAGCGCGGCGCACAGGACGGCGGCCGATACGGCCTTAAGAACGGATGATGGAGAGGAATTCGTCACGTCTGGCCTCCATTATCTCCGCCGTCTTGCCTTCAAGGTTGAGACGGACTAGCGGCTCTGTGTTCGACATGCGCACGTTGGCCCAGTAGCCGTCGGAATCCCATGCGTCGACAGACACGCCGTCGAGCTCGAAGACGCGGGCCTTGCCAGCGTACGTCGCCTTGACGCGCTCGAGAATCTCCGCAGGACTGGTCGACGTCTTGGTGTTGATCTCGCCCGACTGGCTGTACTTCCTCAGCGGAGCGACAAGCTCCGAAAGCGGCTTGTCGCTTGCCGAGACGATGTTGCAGAGGGCGAACGTCGCCATCGAGGAAGACTCCGCCGTCGAGTTCGCCTGGAAGTAGTAGTGGCCGGAAAGCTCGCCCGCGAAGATCGCGTCGTTCTGGCGCATCTGCTCCTTGATGAACGAGTGTCCGACGCGGGACATCATCGGCTTGCCTCCTGCGGCGGCGATTACCTCCTCGCAGACCTTGGACGACCGAAGGTCGTAGAAGCACGCGCGGCCCGGATTCGAGGAAAGGAGGTCCTTCGCGATAAGGGCGGTGACGAAATCCATCGGAATGATGTCGCCCTTCTCGTCGAGGAAGCCCGCGCGGTCCGCATCGCCGTCGTATGCGACGCCGAAGGCGTACTTGCCGGGATTCGCGCGCATGAGCGCCTGAAGGTCGGCCAGCGTCTCGTGGTGGAGCGGGTTCGCGTCGTGGTTCGGGAAATCGCCGTCGTACTCGCCGTAGAGCGCGTCGTACGTGATGTCGGAGCCCTTGAACGCGACGGACTCGGCAATGCCCATGCCGTTGGCGAAGTCGAGCGCAAGGTGAAGCGGACGCTTCATGTGCGCGAACTCCTTCACATGCGCCGCGTAGTCGGCCGAGACGTCAACCTTCTTGATCTCGCCGACGCCCGCCGCCGGATCGCCCGTCGTGATGCCCGCGACAAGACGCTCTATGTCCTTGATTCCCGTGGCGCCGGATATGGGCACCGCGTTCGCCTTGCACAGCTTGCAGCCGTTCCACTCCTTCGTGTTGTGCGAAGCGGTGATCATCACCGAGCCGTCGGCCTTGAGCTTCGCATTCGCGAAGTAGCTCATCGGCGTTGACGCGAGACCGATGTCGATAACGTCGACGCCCTCGTCCACAAGCCCTGCCGAGAACGCCGCGAAAAGCGCGTCGCTGGACTTTCGGCAGTCGCGGGCGACAACGACGCGGCCCTTGCCCGTGAACCCGCAGAACTGCGCATATGCCCTTGCGATTCTGTAGAACTCGTCGTCGCACAGGTCTTTGCCGTAGATGCCGCGGATGTCATACGCCTTGTAGATGCTCATTTCTTATATTCTCTCCGTTTCAGGATTTTCCAATATTTTACCAAAAATCGGCGCGGCGGTCATCACATTGCGAGCGCCATTGCCAGTTTTGCGCAGGCAACGGCGTCGTATACGCCGTCATGCCACGTGCGCCCTTCCATGCGCGGAACGCAGCCAAACATCTCGCAGAGGTCGCGCAGCGCATACGACGGAAGCCGCGGATAGCGCGCTTTTGCCAGTCTCATCGTGTCCGTCCACGGCCCCCATTTCGTGAAAGGCGCCGCACGAGTGAGTATCGTCCGCTCGCAGGACGCGTTGTGCGCCGCAAGCGGACGGCCCTCCACGAACGGCGCCCACGATTCGAAAGAAGACTGGATCGTGCCCAGAGAACCGCCGCCGTGCGCCCTTTCGGGCGCGCCCTCGACGTCAAATAGGAACTCCTTTGTGTCCACGACCTCGCCGCCGCTTACGAAGGCGACGCCGAGCTGCCACGGCTCGCCGGAGCGGCCGTCGCGGCACTCGGCCGTCTCGAAGTCTATCGCGGCGAAGTCCACGGACCGGGCAGAGGCGCAACCTCAGAAGAGCCCGCGGACCTTGCCAGTCTCGACATCGACATCAATCTTGCGGTACGCAGGCGACGCGGACGTGCCCGGCATCAGCTTGATATCGCCCGCGACAGGGACGATCAGCCCCGCGCCGCGGTAGAACAGCACGTCCCTCACCGGCATGCGCCACCCCTTCGGGCGGCCAAGCAGACTCGGATCGTGAGAGAGCGAGTATTGCGTCTTCGCAACGCAGATCGGCAGCTTCGCGGTCTCCGGATCGGCCTGCAGCCTCTCCAGCTTCTCGAGCGCAAGAGGCTCGAAGTCGACGCCGTCGCCGCCGTACACCTCGCGGACCTGCTTCTCGATGCGGTCCTTGAGCGGCTCGGAAAGGTCGCAGAGATACGCGAAGTTGTTCGGCTCGTCGCACACCTTGATGACCGCGGAGGCAAGCTCCAGCGCGCCGCTGCCGCCCTTTAGCCAGTGGTCGGACACCGCAAACGTAGCGCCGGCCTTCTCGGCCATGCTCCTTACAAGCTCGCGCTCGCGCTTCGTGTCCGTATAGAAGGCATTCAGGCAGACCACCGGCTGGACGCCGGAACGGCGGATGATGTCGATGTGCGCGAGCAGATTGTCGCACCCGCGCTGCAGAAGCTCAAGGTTCTCGTGCGTGTAGACCGGGTCCAGCGGAAGCCCCGCCTGCACCTTCGGCGCGCCGCCGTGCGCCTTCAGCGCGCGGACCGTCGCGACAAGCACGACCGCGTCGGGTTTCAGGCCGGAGCAGCGGCACTTGATGTTCCAGAACTTCTCGTAGCCCATGTCGCTGGCGAAGCCGCTCTCGGTGACGACGTAGTCGCCAAGCGCGCACGCAAGCCTGTCGGCCACAACCGAACTCTGGCCGATTGCGATGTTCGCGAAAGGCCCGGCGTGCACCAGCATCGGCTGCCCCTCGAAGGACTGCATGAGCGTCGGCTTGATCGCATTGACCAGAAGCGCGCACATCGCGCCGTCGACCTCAAGGTCCTTCGTCGTCACGGGGACTCCGCTCCTCGAATACGCGACGACAATCCGCGAAAGGCGGTTCCTCAGATCCTTCAGGTCGGTGCTCATCGTGAGAACCGCCATCACCTCGGACGCAACGGTGATGTAGAAGCCTGACTCGCAGGCGAAGCCGTCGAGCTTGCCGCCGTTGCCGATTGTTATGTTCCTCAGGCCCTGCGCGCAGAAGTCCATCGCCCAGCGGAACTGGATGCGGGCGGGATCGACGTCAAGGCGCTTGAGGCCGCGCTCGGCGAGCCATGCGTCGTCGTGGTTGCGCTCGTGCTGCATGCGCGAGTTGAGCGCCACCATCGCGAGGTTGTTGGCGTTGGTGATGGCGTCGATGTCGCCCGTAAGGCCGAGCGAAAGCGCCGTCAGAGGAACGACCTGCGCAAGACCGCCGCCGGCAGCGGAGCCCTTTATGTTGAACGTGGGCCCGCCGGACGGCTGACGCACGCAGCCGATCACCTTCTTGCCAAGCTTGCCGAGGCCTTCGACGAGACCAAGCGTGGTCGTCGTCTTGCCCTCGCCCAGCGCCGTCGGCGTGATTGCCGTGACGTCTATGTACTTCGCCCGCTTCTCGGGGCCGACACGTCTCAGAACCTTCTCAACGTCAATCTTGGCGAGGAACCTGCCGTACGGGTCCCACTCGCTCTCCTTGAGACCTAGTTCCTCCGCCAGACGAGCTGCGGTCTTGAACGTGGAATTCGACTCGGCCGCCTCCGCGACCTGCCAATCCGTCATCTTCGTTGGGTCGAGCTTCATGGTCGCCTCCTGCTTACAAGGACAAGGGAGACTGCGCTGCGTCACTTGGTCGCAGTGCGGTCGTTGTACTCGCCGGTCTCGGTGTTGATGCGGATCACGTCGCCCTCGTTGATGAAGAGCGGCACCGCAAGCACGTAGCCGCCTTCGACGGTCGCGGGCTTCGTCACCTTGCCGGACGCGGTGTTGCCCTTGACGCCGGGCTCGACCTTGACCACCTTGCGCTCGACGAGCTGGGGCAGATCAACGCCGATCACCTTGTCGTTGAAGAAGAGGGCCTTGACTTCCATCTCGTCCATCAGGAAGTACTTCTTGTCGCCCATCACGTCGTAGCTGACGCGTATCTCCTCGAAGTTCTCGTCGGTGAACACGAAGGCGGAGCCGTCGTCGTAGGAATACGTCACGCTCATCTGGATGAGCTCTGGCTTCTCGAACTTGTCGCCTGACCGATAGCTCCTCGACTGGCCGCCACCAGTCACCATGTTGCGCAACTTGCAGTTGTATATGGCCTGGCCCTTGCCCGGCTTAGAAAACGAGAACTCGGTGATCTCCCACGGCTCCCCGTCGATGAGAAGCTTCACGCCCTTGTGGAGCTCACCAGCTCCAATGACTTCGCCCATTCTTTTACCTCTTTCAAGTGGTTTGGATTAAACAAACAGGCAGATTATAGCATATTTCATGCCGTGTTTTCAATCCGGGCCGTGAGAGATTCCGGCAAAACCGCCCGTCAGAAGCGGTAAATGACGGAAAAACCGCCTGCATGCGACAGACCGCGGTGGCATTCAAGCCTGAAATCTCCGCGCGTCGGGTCCGTGCTGTGCATGGAGCTGCTCTGCATGAGAACAAGGGAGTAGCAGAGGTCGAACTCGAGATTCTCCGTCGCCTTCCACGCAAGACCCCACGAAAGAATGTGCCGGTCGCCGGGAGGAAGCATCGTCGACTCCTGGTTGGAGCTGCAGACGTTTGTGTCGTAGACGTATGACATTATGCCCGTCCAGTTCTCGGTGAAGTCGTAGGACGGCGCAAACGAGAAACGCCACGAGTCGTGCCAGCCGAGGTGCTTCGGATTGTCCTTGCGGTTCGGGCCGAGGATGAAGTGGATCGTGTCGATCGACGACCAGTCCGTCCACGTGACGGCGGAGCCCAAATGCCACTTGTCGGTGATGTCCCAGTTCGCGCCGAACGCGATGGACTGCGGAATCTCGAGGTCGGCAGAGGCGGGGCCGCTCAGGAACGTGTAGTCGTACCCAAGCCTGCTCATGCCCTGGATAACCTGCTGGTTCGAGGGATGCAGGCGCGTCTTGCCGCGAACGTGCGTAAGAATGCGGGACTTGTACACGGCACCGACCGAAAGGTCGTCGCGGATCTTGTAGCTCGTGCCGAGCTGCCAGCCCCAGTTGCGCCCGTTGTTGTCGCCCTTAAGATGCTGCCGGGCGTGCTCAAGGTCGGTGTTCATGCCGTACGCCCTGGTGAGCCTGTCGACGCCAGTGCCGGCAAAAGGATAGGAATACTGATCGAAGTCGAAGTAGAGGCACCGCGCACCCGCCGCGACGGACCACTTGTCAGTTACCTTGTAGGCGAGATTGGGGTTGAACACGAAACCCTGGATCGTCGTCTCCTGCGAGTTCCACGACGTCGGGAAGTCCTTCGTGTAGTGCGTGCCAAGACCATAGTCCGCGCCCATGCCGAAACCGAACGTGAAGTCCATCGGAAGCGGAGCGACGATATGCGCGTGAGGCAGAACGAAGAAGCCGGGATCCATCGGCGAAGCCCCTCCGTTCGCCGTCTTGACTCTGGCGCGAGGATGCTCGGTCACGAAGCCGACCGTGACCATGAAGTTCGTGATGTCGGTAAGAGTGGCAGGGTTGATCGTGTTTGCCGAGCCGTCATGCCCCCTGCCCAGAAGCGCGCCTCCCATCGCAGTCGCATACGTCGACGGCTCATAAAGCGAAAAGCCGGCGGAGTACGCCGTGGCCGTTGTGAGTACCAGCAGAGACGCCAAACATGTTTTCTTCATCGTGTCGTAACCTTTCTTGACGAATGATTGCGACATTATACCGAAAAATGTCGCAACTTGTCAATGCGACATTTTAAAAAAGTTTGTCACAAAGCGTTAACTACGCCTTAATGCACGAATAATCTGAGAAAACCGCAGTTTCGCGGCGTCTGCACTAGTCTCCGACCTAAGGACAAGCCTCACCGTGCAAGCCTCAAAACCCGCGTAGATGGCATCTGCGATGGCGTTGACATCAAGTTCGGACGAGATTTCGCCACACCTTGAGGCATGCTTCAGAAGGCGCTTTATGGCGTTGCGAGTGCCAGCGGTGAAGTCGCCGACTCCGCTCGTCATGTCGGTTCCGGACCGAACAAGCCCGCTCACAAAGTCGAAGATCGCGATTACGAACTCCTGATGCTCGAACATCTCCTCTGCCACGGCGGCGCACACTCGCTCCAGACGGTCAAGCGCCGACTCTCGCGACAGCATTATCTCGGAACAGCGGCGCTCCACCTCTGACGTGACAAACAATATCGCCGCATCCATCACCTCGCGCTTCGAGCGGAAATAGCGGTAGATTATGGTTCTGGCGATGCCCGCCTCGTCAGCAATGCGAATCAGGGATACGTTCTCGTAGCCAAACTCCGAGAAAAGATGCATGGCGCACTGGGAAATCTCCCTTCTGCGAACCTCATGATCGACTTTCTGCGCCATAGAGACTACATTCCCTCCCTCACGACAGACGCTAACGCCGCGCACCGCATCGCAGGTGCCGCAGAGTCAGCAACTAAAGCACACTTCGCCATAACAGGCGCGTAGTATAGCAGAAAAAACGCCAAACGTCACCATCCCGCCGAAACGCACAGCCACTACCAACAGGCCGCTTGGAAATGGTATAATTCAACACATGAAAACACTAGCAACCCTCGCAACCGCCGCAGTCGCAGCGTTCGCCGCCCTCGCGTCAGACGCCGAAACCGTCAAGATGAACAAGGGCGAGAACTGGTGGGGCGTAGCCAATCAGTTCGGCCGCCAGATGCCCTTCAACGCCAAGTCCGGCATCTCTGTGGATCTGCGCAAGAGCAACTACTCCAACCAGTGCGCATCGTTCCTCGTGTCCGACCAGGGCCGCGTCATCTGGACTGATGCGCAGGCAGGGTTCGAAATAGCCAACGGCGAAATCAGGGTCAAGTCGGCCTCGCCTGTCGTCGTCGAGAACGGAGGCGCGACGCTCGCGGAGGCCTTTCGCCACGCATCGGCAAGGCACTTCCCCGCAAAGGGCCGACATCCGCCGGAACTGTTCTTCACGTCGCCGCAGTACAACACGTGGATAGAGCTCACCTACCACCAGAACCAGAAGGACGTGCTCGCCTACGCCGACGACATGCTCGCGCTCGGCTTTCCCGCAGGCGTGCTGATGATTGACGACACATGGCAGGCCGGCTACGGCGACTGGCGCTTCGAGCCCTCGCGGTTCCCAGACCCGAAAGGCATGGTCGACGTGCTTCACGAAAAGGGCTTCAAGGTCATGCTGTGGATGTGCCCTTACGTCGGCATGGACCTGCCGGCTTACCGCCGCATAGCATGGGGGCAGAATCCCGACGACGTGCGCGGATGGCCGACTCGCGGAGGCCTCCTCGCCTGCAGGGACCGCTCCGTAAAGGACCACGGCGTCCCGAAGCCGCAGGCATGCGACTGGTGGAACGGCGTGTCGGCGTTCCTCGACTTCTCCCACCCCAACGCCAACGCCTGGTTCAAGGAGACGCTCGACTCTCTCGTCTCCGACTTCAACGTGGACGGCTTCAAGCTCGACGGCGCCGACCTTGCGGCATACGACCTGTCCAAATGCTCCGCCGAAGACCCTGCGGCAACAAGCGGCTCGCTCAACAACGGCTACGCTGCCTATGCGCTCATGTACCCGTACAGCGAACTGCGCAACTGCTTCAGGTTCCAGGAAGAGCCCGTTGTCATGCGCCTGCACGACAAGATGCACGAATGGGCGGCCCTGCCGCGCATCATCGCGGACATGATCGGCGCAGGACTCATGGGCTATCCCTTCATCTGCCCAGACATGGTCGGCGGCGGAGACTGGGTCGCCTTCATCCCCGGCTCCCCTTTCGAGCAGGAGCTCTTCGTGCGCTCCGCGCAGATCCACGCTCTCTGCCCTATGATGCAGCTGTCGGCCTCTCCGAAGCGCGTCCTGGACGAACGCCACCTCGCAGCCGTGAAGAAGGCGGTCTCCGTCCGGCAGGCTCACGTCCCCTACATCATGGAGTGCGTCAGAAACGCCGCGAAGACGGGCGAGCCGATCCTTCGCAACCTGGAATACAACTATCCGGGCATGGGCTATGCGGAAGTCCGCGACGAGTTCCTGATGGGAACGGACCTCCTGGTCGCGCCTCAGACAGCCAAGGGCGCAGCGGAGCGCGAAGTGATCGTTCCGCCTGGCGTCTGGAAGTCCGACGAAGGCGAAATCGTCAACGGTCCCGCAAAGATCACGGTCAGGACCCCTCTCGACCGCCTGCCCTATTTCGAAGCGGTAAGGCGCAACTGAGACCTGCGCCTAGCGTCTCCGCCTGCCGGACTTGGCCCAGCTGGCGAGATGACGAAGGACGAACGCGAACGTCTTTTCGCGTTCGTCCTCTGTTTTAAGCGCGCATTCCCAGACGACAATGAGGTTCCACCCCTGCTCCGCCCACGCCCGCTCGTGCTCGGCGTCGCGACGGACGTTGCGCCTGAACTTGGCGTTCCAGAACGCGCGGTTGGACTTAGGCCTCGTCGCCGCGGCGCAGACGGACGTCCGCACCAGCTTGCGCCCGTCCCACTCCCATCCATGCTGATGCCAGAAGCATCCGCGAATCTCGACAAGAGCGCGGCACTTCGGTATCACTATGTCCGGATGCCCGACAATGCGCCTGTCGCACACGCGGAAGCGGTACCCGTTCGCCCACAGCATCTTTCTTACGCAGACTTCAGGCAGCGTGTCGCGCGAGCGTATCGCCGACATCACCTTCGACCGTCTCTCCGCGCTGATCGTGTCCACGGGCGGGCATCGCAGGGCTCAGTGCAGCGCAGCGCCGACAAGCTTCGACACCAGCTTGCCGTCCGCCTGGCCCTTGAGTCGCGCCATCGTCTCCTTCATGACGCGGCCCATGTCCTTTTTGGACGCGGCGCCTGTCTCGGCTATGACGGCCTTCACGACCGCGGCGACCTCTTCCTCGCCAAGCTGCGCGGGCAGGTACTTCTTCAGAAGCGCAAGCTCGCTCTGCTCGGCGGCCGCAAGCTCCGCGCGACCGGCGGCGGTGAACTGCGCGATGGACTCCTCGCGCTGCTTTGCGCCCTTCGCTATCACGGAGACGAGAGCGTCGTCAGTCATCTCCTTGCCCGCGTTTACCGTGAGGTCCTTCGCCTTGGCGATGACTCCGCGTATCGCGTTCACCGTCACCATGTCATGATCCTTCATCGCGGACTTCATGTCCGTCATAAGTCTGTCATACATCTCCGACATCTTCGTTGTCCTTTCAGGATGAGATTATACCATTTTTCCGCCGGCGCAGCTCAAGCTCGATCCACGCCATGAGAAAGTCGACGATTCCCGCCTGGCGTTCGGCGGGAATCTCAACGCCCTTCGGAACCTTCCACCATTTCGCAAGGCATCCGCGGCAGCAGCACGCGCATGCATGCTGCGCGACGAAGACGGGATGCCCCCGCATCGGAGTCTGCCTCCCGTCGTTCGGAGGGCTCGCCGGCGCAAGGCGCGTGCGGACGAAGTCCTCGCAGTGGCGGCGGATAGTCTCCAGACCCTTCCCGCCGACGTACGCGACGTCGGCGTCGGAAAGGTGGAAGCGTGAACGGAAGCGAGACCTCGCGAGCTTTGCGAACGCCTTCTCGACAGCCGTCATCCGCGCATGTCACTTCGCAAAGAAGCGGAATTCCGTCGTCGAGCGGTACGTCTCGCCCGCCTTCACGAAAGTCGAGGGCCATTGCGGCTTGTTGGGCGAATCCGGCGCGTGCTGCGTCTCGATCGCGACGCCGCAGCGGAACGACAGATGCTCGCCGCCCTTGGCGATCTTGTCGTAGGACGCCCAGTTCGCGGTGTAGATCTGAACGGCGGGCTCGGACGTCCAGACGTCCACGCCGCGACCGTTGAGCGGACACGTCACCTCAGCCGCGCGAACGAGCGAACGGGACTTCCTGCCCGTCGCCATCTCGCCCTTGTCCAGCACCCAGCAGTGGTCGTAGCCCTTGCCGATCTCGAGGTCGCGGAATCCCGCGTTGATCTTCTCGCCGATGCGCATGCCCTTGCGGAAGTCGAACGGCGTTCCCGCGACGTCCTTCAGAACGCCGGTCGGTATCTGCCCTTCGTCCGTGGGAAGGTACTTCTTGGCGGGGATCTTCATCACGTGGTCCTCGATCGTGCCGCCGGCCTCGCCCTTGAAGTTGAAGTAGACGTGCTGCGTCATGTTGATCGGCGTCTCCTTGTCGGGAACAGCCTCGTAGTCGACGCGCCAGACGTTGTCCTTCGTCAGCGTGTAGACGACCTTGACGTCGACCTTCCCGGGAAAGCCCTCGTCGCCGTCGGGAGAAGTGTGGCGGAACTCGATTCCGACGTCGTACCCGTTCACGAACGGCTTCGCCTTCCAGACATACGCGTTCCAGCCGCGCGCGCCGCCATGCAGATTGCACCCTATGCCGCCAGGAGCGTTGTTGAGAGCCGGCAGCTTGACCTTCTTGCCGTTCAGCTTGAAGACGCCCTTTGCAATTCGGTTGGCGTAGCGGCCGACAATGCATCCCCAGTAGGGATCGCCCTCGTCCCAGCCTGCCGGCGAGTCGAAGCCGACGACAACGTCCTGCAGCTTGCCGCGGCGGTCGGGAGTGAACAGCTTCACTATCTTGCCGCCGTAGTCAGAGACTTCCATCACGACGCCGCCGGCGCCGTTGAGAGTGTACTTGCGGGCCTTTTCGCCGTATTTCGTGGTTCCGAATGCGGCGACCTTGTATGATGGCTTTTTCATGCTCCGTATTATATCACACATATATGAAACGGCGCAAATCCGCCTCGCCGCTGATCGCCGCCCCGACATGGCCACTCGCACACGAAGATTGCGGCAGGTGGACATATGCTGAGACGCCATCTCCGAACGGTACCGGGTAACGTATCCAATCACCTTCTTTGATTTCTTCACCCGTTTGACAGAGAGCCAATTAACTGAACCTAAATTCGTCATTTCACTTTCTATGCACTTCGTTATATCTCACGCAGATCGGATTTCCGCTAGTTGACAAAAAGAATTTTGCCGGTTGATGGAAGATGTTTTGCCGGTTGACAAAATTTCGTTTGACGGTTGATGCAACGGTAGCGCTGCCCCGCCACGCCATCCCTGATGGAGACAATCTCCATCAAATCTACCCCGCGTTTCCACGCCCGACGCTTCCGGCGGCGGGTTATGAGCCGACGGGGGCAGACCCCGACAGTTTGCCGCAGACGCGGCGAAAACCAACGTTGGAAAATCCAAAACCTACGTAGTAGTTCCGAAAAGGTTTGGGCTCTCACTAACGTTCCGCTGGCAGGGCGTGCTTCGCCGCGCAATGCTGCAAGGAAACCACTTGTCTTGTTTTGTTTTATCTGGAGGAAGTATCCTCCAGATCTCCTCAGCCGAAGGTAGCTAAAAATACAGCAAATCAAGCCCCTTTGATATGGTTTGAAACTGCGAAGCAGCGGAACGTTAGTGAGAGCCCAAACCATCGGAGTTAAGACCAAAACCGACGGGAACCCAAGTGGTCGCGCGGGGAGCGTGCAGGGCAAAGGGTCCGCTATGCGATTCTGTCTCCCCAGACCGGAACGACGGCCCTGAATCCGGCCTCCTCGAGCTTCGCCTTCGCGGCGTCGCCCTGGGCCCAGGTCCAGCGCCACCGGTTCTTCGCGTGTCCAAGCTCGTTCAGGTGCGCGACGACGGCGAGCTTCGGATTCACCGCCTTCGCCCCTTCGACCGCCTTCATACCGCAATACGGATGGAACATCCAGAGGTCAGGGCTTGCGCACTTCGGCTTGAGCTTGGCGGCGTTCGCGCAGTCGCCCGTATGGTAGATCGTAAAGCCGCACGACTCGATCTCGAACACAGTCGTGAAGTCGACCAGATACTTGTTGTGGTCGGTGTACGTCGTGCGGATCGTCACGTCGCCGAGTTCGAAGGTCTTCTCCGCACGTGTGTAGCCGCCGATGCAGCGCCCGCCGAAGTGCGCGCCGTAGTTGTCCTTGAAGTTGGAGATGACGGTCTTCCGCTGAGCGCCGTTCATCGCGTTGTAGAATCGCTCGGTGAAGTGGTCGCCGTGGTTGTGGGTGATGAGGGCGAAGTCCAGTATCGGCGCAAGCTCCTCCGCCCTTCGATGATGGAGATCGATGGCGAAGAGCGTCTTCGGCGTCTTCACTATGAAGCCCATGTTGTAGACGAACCAGACTGCGGGACGGTCGCAGACCTCCGTGGTCATGACCTCATCCACGACCTTGTCGAACGCGTCCTCGACGCGCCCGAGAGCCGGCAGCTCGGCGCGAAGGCGCGCGGCCTCGGCCGGCGCAAGGCCGACGCCGGCCTTGTAGTACATGTCCCAGACGGTCGGAGTCACCATGTCTATCTCGCGCTGAAGCGCGTCCCGGTCTCCGCACAGCGCACCGCGGCAGTCCAGCGCGGCCATCGCGCCAGCCGCGCCCGCCGCCACAATCATATCTCGCCTTGTAGTCACAGCCATACCTCCTCGATTTCCAGCAAAACGCGCGTCCTCATGCGCGTCTGCGTATAGTGTACCAAATTCCACTCGGGAATGATACGCAAATCCAAGCGAAGAGATCGGACGGGAGGCTCTCGTCAGCGGACTGAAGCAGGCCCTGCGAAACGCGCCAGCCAGCTGGCCGCCTCGTAGCTCCAGACGTCGGTCGGCTTGCCGAGCCTGCGAAGGCCGTAGCCGTGCCCGCCGCTCGGATAGATGCGGATTTCAGACTGCACTCCGGCCCTGCGCAGGACGAAGTCGAGCGCAACGGCCGTCTCCGCCTCGCACATGTCGTCAATGGACTGTATCGTAAACGACGGCGGAGTCTGCGAGTCGACAGGATACTCCTTCGCAAGGGCCATCGTCTTCTCCCAGCCCTTCCACGGATCCGTCGAGTTCAGCCTCGGCCTGATGTCCCACGGATAGATCGGCAGCATGAAGTCCGGGCGGCACGGCTGGTCGTCGGCATCGTCCACCTTCTCATACGTGCGGCTGCGCCAGTTGGTCGAGAGCCTGACGGCGAGATTGGCGCCTGCCGAGAAGCCGATTACGCCAAGCCTCGCGGGATCGATGCCGTACTTCGCGGCGTCGCGCCGCAGGATGCCCATTGTGCGCTGCGCGTCGGCGAGCGCCCCGTCACGATCGTCGGTGCGGTACAGAAGCACAAACGCGGCAAAGCCGAGCGAGTTGAGCCATTCCGCTATTTCGGTGCCCTCCTTATTCCAGCCCAGGACGTGATAGCCGCCGCCTGGAAACACAAGCACCGCGGGGCGCCGCCCCTCTCCCTTGGCCGGGAAGACGGAGAACTGCGGGTTGAGCACGTCGCCAATCACGAGATTGCTCTGGTCAAGCTCCCACTCGGTCAGGGAGAACGGCTTCTGGACTGCCTCGGGCTTCAGCCGCTCCGCCGGCCAGATGCGCACGTCGGAGGCCTTGTCATGCGTCCAAAGCTGTTCAATCTTAGCCGCGCGCTTCTCGGGTGTTGACACGTCGGCGGCGTATGGCGCAGGATAGGCCGCGGCAACGAACGCCGACAGCGCGGCGACTGCTAGAGATGTCTGTTTTACCATGTGCGAGATTATACCATTTTCGTCCGCCCCGTTCCACCAGGCCGACACAAGGCCGCGGCAAAGGCCAAATTCAGTGCTTATTATGGTATAATACGCGGCATGACGAAAGTCTCGGTAATAGTACCCGTCTACAACGTTGAGGCCTATCTCCGGCAGTGTCTGGACTCGCTTGTCGGCCAGTCTCTGCGGGAAATCGAGGTCGTCTGCGTTGACGACGGCTCTACCGACGGCTCATCCGCGATCCTGTCCGAATACGCGGCGAAGGACGGCCGAGTCAAGGTCCTCTCCCACAAGCACACGAACGCAGGCGCCGCGCGCAACGCCGGCATGGCCGTGGCGACGGGCGAATACCTCGGCTTTGCGGATTCGGACGACTGGTGCGAGCCGACGCTTTTCGAGAAGGCGTACTCAAGGGCGAAGGCCGACGACGCGGACGTGGTGCTGTGGAAGCACTGCGAGCGCGACGACGCGACCGGGAAGGTCATACGGAACATAGTGCCGAGCCTGCCGTCAGACATCCGCTTTCCGTGCGACGGCGCCGCGTTCCGCGAAAAGGCGTTCTCGTGCTTCAACTTCGCGCCCTGGAACAGGCTTGTCAAGGCGGACTTCGTCAGGCGGAACAAAATCGAGTTCCAGCCGCTGGACCGCTCAAACGACGTCGTCTTCGGATGCCTTGCGATTGCCGCCGCAACACGCATCTCATACGTCGGAGAGTCCCTTTACAACTACCGGGCAAGGGCAACGGGCAACCTGCAGTCCGCAAACCAGGCGACTCCCCTTTCCATAGTACAGGCATGGAGCGCCCTTTCGGCCGAGCTCCGCGGCAGAAACCTCGCCGAGAGGTTCCGGGCCGGCCTTGCCCTGACGTCGATGTATTCGATCACAAGGACGCTCGACGTGCTCTCTGCGCATGAAAAGGAGTACGCCGAGCTCTTTGGCGCGGTGAAGTCCCTGTTCGAAAAGGACGAGTTCTTCTCCACCGTCAAACCCGAGGACGTCCGCAACGACATAATGGCCGAGTCGCTCAGGCTCATAAAGTCATCCCCCTCCTATTCCGCATTCGCAATGCGCAACGGCTCCAACCTCGGGAAGTGGATGATGAAGTTCTTCAGAGACCGCGAGAGCAGCAGGCTGGAGCTTGCGAAGCTGAAGGCGGCGGCCGCAAAGCACACTGAGGCCAGACGGCTTCCCGACGTCGCCCTTGTCGTGACCGGAGACAACGGCGACGGCATGGGCAGGGACGCCTTTCTCAAGCACGTCGCGACGCTCTCGATGTCGAAACGGGCGGAGGCGATCTTCGCCGACAGGGTCTCGTCGTCCGTGCTGGACGGAATCTCACGCGACTATGTGGCGATTCTGGACGTAAACGACCGCTACATCAACGAACATGCGCTTGAGCGGATGGTGAACACGGCGAAGGCTGAAGGCGCGGACATCGTGGGCGGCGTGCCGGACCCCGCCTCGTCGAACGCCGCGGACTTCGTGTTCAAGACCGACTGGCTGCGAAGGAACGCCTATCTGCTCTCGACGCTTGCGTCCGACGAACAGGCGTTTGTCGCGACGGCTCTTGTCCACGCCGGAAAGATAAAGGTTCTGCCGCGCCCCTTCACAGAGCACACGCACCACGCGTCCACGCCGCTCGTCTCCGTTGTAGTCCCCGCGTACAATACGGAGAAGCTCCTGGACAGGTGCCTCGAGAGCCTCGTGCGCCAGACATACAAGAGGCTTGAGATAATAGTCGTCGACGACGGCTCCACGGATTCCACGCCGGCTCTTTGCGACAAGTGGGCCGGGACCGACGAGCGCATCAGGGTCATCCACAAGAAGAACGGCGGCCTGAGCTCCGCCCGAAACGCCGGAATGGACGCCGCAAAGGGCAAGTTCATCGGCTTCGTGGACGCCGACGACTACGTCGAGCGCGACATGTTCGGAGAGATGGCGGACGCCCTTGAGGACAATCCGACATGCGATCTGGCAAAATGCGGCGTCGCCGTCGAATACACCTACAAAGTCTCCGAGGACGAGCGGAAGGCGACGCTGGCCTATTTCGACAATCCCGTTGAAGGATGCATCCGTCCCGACTGCGACATAGTCAACCGGACCGACGTATGCGCCTGGGACAAGCTCTACAGGGCGGATTTCCTGAGGGCCAACGGCATCAGGTTCCCTGAAGGCGCAAAGAACGAGGACGAGGCGTTCTTCTTCGAGGTGTTCTGCCGCGCAAGGAACTGCTTCTTCACCGCGCACCGCCACTACCACTACCTTCGAAACGACGAAGGCATAATGGCGAAGCAGCAGAAGGCCGCGGGTAAGGGCGAGATTCCGGACGCGACGAAGATCTACGCTTTCGTCGCAGAGCTTCTTCAGAGGGAGAATCGCAGAGATCTGCTGGGCGTGCTGTACCGGCACATGGCCGGGTTCGTCCAGAGGTTCATTGGCACGCCGATCGAGGAGGCGATCTCCGACTGTACGTCGGCGATACTCCACAAGACCAAGGCGTTCCACTACGCCGACCTTGTCTGCGGGGAAAGCCGGCAATGGGTGCAGGAGCGCGTCTTTGAACTGCTCAACCGCGCCGGCGGACTCAGCCGGGAGCCCGAAGCCACGCCTGAAGAATGGTTCCCGAAAGCCCTTCCCCAGGAAGTCCGCACCGACGCGCCGCTTGTCTCGTTCATCGTTCCCGTCTACAACGTGGAGAAGTACGTCGCCGCGACGCTGGAGTCGCTGAGAAGGCAGTCAGTGCCCGACTTCGAGGTGATCTGCGTCGACGACGGCTCCATCGACGACAGCGCAAGGATTCTCGACTTCTATGCGAAGATCGACCGGCGAATCAAGGTCTGGCACCTTGAGAACGGCGGAGTCTCGCGGGCGAGGAACTTCGGTATGGAGAAGGCGTCAGGCAGGTACATAGCGTTTGTCGACGGCGACGACAGGCTGCGTCCGCACATGGCGGCGCAGACTCTGACGATGGCGGCCATGGACAGGCTGGACGCCGTGATGTTCGACTACCGCTGCGTCGACTGCGATTCGATGATGCCGGTCGAGCACTACTGGCAGCTCTCGAACCACGTCAAGGAGTTTCCGCAGAACAAGGCGTTCTCCGTCGCCGGACTTGAGAGTCTTCCTGTCTACGGAGCGTGCTGGGCCTTTCTGTGGAGTGCCGAGTTCCTGCGCAGGACAGGCGCCAGGTTCCCCGACCTCAAGCTCGGCGAGGATCTTGTCTGGGTTCTCGCGCAACTGAGCAAAGTCAGGCGGATGCGCGTCCTGAACGCGCCCTTCTACGACTACAGGAGAGGCGACCCGTCTTCCGCGGTGTCGAGGCTGCAGACGGCGGCAAGCGACGCGCCGACGCAGGCGCTCAAGGGCCTTGCGGAAGTCCTTGACGGCATTCAGGACGAAGTCATGCGCAAGGCGTTCCTCTCGCGAATGGCACACGACGTTCTCTTCTACGGCGAGAGGATGCCGAAAGCTCGCGCCTGGCTGAGCGAAAAGGGTTTCGACGCCTTCGGCGGAATCGAGCTTCTGAAGAGCGTCGTCCCCGAGATGGCCGCGAGATTCGACGCGCTTGCGGCAAAGGGCGGCTTCGAGCAGCCGATCGACATAGAATACTTCATCAGGATGGCGCCGCGCAAAGTCCAGAAGATCATGCGCGATGCGATAATCGCGAGAAACGGGACGAAGAAGGACCTTGTCATAGTCGCAGGGCAACTAAACTCCACGACAAACGAGCCAATCGACTCGTGGACGTTCTTCAGATGGCTGCAGACGCACGGCGTTCCGTGCAGATACGTCGTCTGGAAAAAGCACTGCATGGTCGACCGGATGCGCGAGGACAACGGGCTTAAGGACGTGATCCTGCTTTCCGGCAACGGCTTCGACGACTTCGAATTCATCACAAAGTGCCGCGACCTCCTTCCGCGACTGAGAGCCGTCGTCATGGAGAACACGGCGCTCAATCCCCTTACCTGGCGATATTTCCACATGCTCGACGGCTGCAGCTACATCTTCATGCAGCACGGCCCGACGTTCTGGAAGATGGCCCCGACGCTCGCCAGCTCATTTGCCGTCGCCAACTACGTCAACGCGACGTCCGAGACGGAGAAAAGGTTCCTCGAAGAGCACGTCCCCGAGCACTGGGAGACGAAACGCAAGCCCCGCTATCTCATCGCAGGGCTTCCGAGATGGGACCTCCTGAAGGACGAAAGCGCGGAGGAAGGCGAGAAAGTCGTCTTCTTCATGCCGACGTGGCGCGCAGCGTTCAACAAGGGCATGGAGGCGATAGAGAAGTCCGCATATCTCTCGGGCATACGTTCGCTTGTCTGCGAAGAGAACATCGAGAGGCTGAAGAAGAGAAATGTCCGGATTATAATGGCCGCGCACCATCATCTGGTGAACCACGTGAAGGGACTCGACTTCAGTCTGCCGATCAAGCTGGTCCCGACGTCCGAGATATCGTACTGGATACGCCATGCTTCGCTGTGCGTGACCGACTACTCGAGCGTGAGCTTCGACTTCCTGTTCCTGGACAAGCCGTGCATCTTCTGGATTCCCGACCGCCACGACGGACTTCTGAAGGGCGACGACTACGCCGAGGTCGTGTTTGCCGAGCATCAGGGCCAGAACATGTTCAACCGCGTCGGCTCAGTCGAAGAGGTCGTGTCGATGATCGAGAAGTACGCCGACGCCGGCTTCAGGCTCGAGCCGGAGAAGTGCGCAATAGCCGGACGCCATTTTGCGTATCGTCACGACATATGCGCCCGCCTGTACGAACAGATCTGCGCCATAGACGGAAGGGAGGCCCGTCAATGAAGAAACTTCGCAGAGCCATCAAGCTTCTGCCGCCGGCGTTCGCCATGCGGATATGGCTTGCAAAGCGCTACGGGATATCCGTCGCTCCGGCACCTGGCGGAGCATTTCTCAGGGCGCTGCTGGCGATTCTCCCCTTCGCGTTCACCGCAACGCTCAGCGTGCGCAAGGAATCCGACATCAGGCTCGTCAAGTTCTTCGTTCCGTACGGAAAGATGAAGGGCTTCCTCCGCCGCCAGCACAGGATGGAAGTCGGGGATGCGGCGAAGGACAGCGGCATTTCCGGCACCATACGGTTCGTCATGCCCTACGGACTTGTCCTGTGGTGGGATGCTGAGGACGATCGCCTGCACGCCGGCAACTGGCAGGGCGCGCGTTCTTCGGCTGCGGTCAACCAGGACAGCGCACTGGCAAGGAGCCGCAGATACCGGCTTTCGGACAAGGACCGGCAGGAATACGCGCGCATGGACGAAATGGGGGCGATGGCATTGCGTCTGATGATAATCCAGGGCGCGGCGATTCCATCATCCGACGCCAACAGTGCGGAGGCAAAGCGGGCAACGACATGACTTTACGCCGTCAATTGCGAATTTTGGTATAATATCGCGCATGTTCACGCAGGGGAGAATCCGCATCATAGGGCTTTGCTTCGCCGATGTCATCGGCGTCTTCGCCGTATGGGCTTTGACTGTCTGGGGCTATTGGGCAGCTGGAATAGGCGAATACGAGCCGTTCTTCTACCTCAGCTTCTGGCCAGTGGCGGTCTTTTTCGTCCTTTCCAACGCCGCGCTGGACCTGTACCACGGCAACTGGATGTATCCGTCGGCGCCGCTTTCCCCTGTCGAGGAGATGCGGCGTCTCATGATCTCGTCGATGCTGACGCACGCCGGAGTGCTCGCCTATCTCGGGTTCACCTACAAGACGACGGACGGAGTCTCCCGCTTCGTCGTCGCGTTCTCGGGCATAGTCATCGCATTCGCATCCCAGTCATTCCGCAACTGGGCGCGGTGCCTGATGCGCAAGGCGGGCGTCGGCCAGATACCTGTTCTGCTGGCGGGCGGTGGGAAAACGGCCGAATTGGTCGCCGAGGCGATATGCGGCTCTTCCTATCTCGGCATGAGGATCGTCGGCTACTTCGACAACGCGGAGCACAGCGGCGAAAGCGAGCTGGAGAAGTCCGGCATCAAGAGGCTCGGCTCGCTGCGCGACATAACGCACAAGGCGCGCGAATGCGGCGTAAGGATACTGCTCGCCTGCCAGGATCCGCGGCTCTTCCGCCTGCAGCTCGACGAATTCACGAAGTGGTTCACCTACATCGAGTACCTGCCGACGTCCGCGGCGTTCCCGGTGTTCGGCGCGAAGCCGATCAACTTCGAGGGCATTGGCGGCATAGAGATGGTCAACCAGTCCCGGATGAAGGTCAAGCGCCTCCAGAAGCGGATCATGGACACGACGCTCGCGGCGCTGGCATTCGCAGTCCTTTCGCCGCTTTTCGTGGCGATTCCCCTTCTCGTCAAGCTGACCAGCAAAGGGCCCGTGTTCTACCGCCAGCGCCGGCTGGGACGGAACGGGCGGGAGATTTCGGTGCTGAAGTTCCGCTCCATGCACGTCGACGCCGACGAGCGCCTCCGCCAGCTTCTGGAGTCCGACCCCGGCATCGCCAAGGAGTGGCACGAGACATTCAAGATCAGAAACGACCCGCGCATCACCGCCGTAGGCCGTTTCCTGCGCAAGACGTCCCTCGACGAGCTTCCGCAGCTTTTCAACGTCTTCACTGGCGAAATGGCGCTGATCGGCCCCCGTCCCATAGTAAAGGAGGAGGTGCAGTACTATGGCGACGCGTACGAGGTGTTCTCGTCGGTGCGGCCCGGCATAACGGGGCTTTGGCAGGTGTCGGGCAGAAGCGGCACCGGGTACGCGCGCCGCGTGGCGCTTGACGCGCACTACGTCCTGAACTGGTCGCCCTGGATGGACGTCTGGATACTCATCCGCACCATCTACGCGGTGCTTTTCATGCGCGGCGCATATTGAGCGGAGCAACGGCGTTTGGTATAATACGTCGAAATGCTCAAAACACTGAAAACCCACAGATTCCTGTTTGAAGAGCTGGTCAAACGGGACTTCAAGAAGAAGTACAAGCGCACCATCCTGGGAGTTGGCTGGAGCATGCTCATGCCGCTCATGATGCTTTTCGTCATGAAGCTGGTGTTCGAGCAGTTCTTCGGCCGCAACATGGACCACTACACGACATACCTGTTCTGCGGGAACCTCGTGTTCTGCTGGTTCTCCGAGTCCACAAGCCTCGGGATGCACAGCCTGTACGGCAACGCGGCCATATTCACCAAGGTGAACGTGCCGAAGTACCTGTTCCTGTTCGCTAGCTCGGTGCAGACGCTGATCAACTTCGCCCTGACGCTGGTAGTGTTCTTCTTCTTCTGCTGGATGGACGGAGTGGAGTTCACGTGGAAGTTCCTTCTGCTGGCGTATCCCATCGCCACCATGCTCGCCTTCAACACGGGCATCGGGCTGGTCCTGTCCGCCTTCTTCGTGTTCTTCCGCGACATCGACTACCTCTGGCGAGTCTTCGTCCAGCTTCTCATGTACGGCTCGGCCATATTCTACACGATAGACGGGTACTCGCCCCGGATGCAGCTCGCGTTCGCGTGCAACCCGGTGTACCGCCACATCGCGTACTTCCGCGAAGTCGTGCTCAACGGCGCGGTTCCGTCCCTCGAGACTCATCTGACGCTTGCGGGAGTGGCTCTCGCGGCGATCATCGCGGGCTGCTACATGTACAAGCGCTACAACACCGAATTCCTGTACTATGTCTGACAAGAAGGCCATGCTCGAATGCCGCGGCGTCTCCATCCGGTACCGGATAGGCGACTTCAAGAACATCGGCCTGAAAGAATGGGTCATGCGCCGGCTGACCGGCAACTACAAGGTCGTCGACTTCTGGGCGGACCGGGGCATCACGTTCTCGATCGACAAAGGCGACATGCTCGGCATAATCGGCTCGAACGGCGCGGGCAAGTCCACGCTGCTCAAGGCGGTCTCGGGCATAATGGAGCCGACGGAAGGCACCATCGTGCGCCACGGGCGAGTCTCGGCGCTGCTTGAGCTCGCAAGCGGCTTCGACGGGGACCTAACCATCAAGGAGAACACGTACCTTCGCGGAGCGATGCTCGGCTACACGCGCGCGTTCCTGGACAGGACGTTCCGGCAGATAATCAGCTTCGCGGAGCTCGACGGGCTCGAAGACCGCCCTTTCAGGCAGCTTTCGTCCGGCATGAAGTCCCGTCTCGCGTTCTCCATCGCCTCGCTCGTCAAGCCCGACCTGCTCATACTCGACGAAGTGCTCGCCGTAGGCGACGGCGCATTCAGGCAGAAGAGCGAAAGCAAGATGAAGGAGATAATCGGCGGAGGAGCGACCACGATACTCGTCTCGCATTCGATAGGGCAGATACGCTCGCTCTGCAACAAGGTCCTCTGGCTCAACAAGGGCTGCCAGATCGCGTTCACGGACGACGTCGCCGGAGTCTGCGACTGCTACGAGGAGTTCCTGCACGGCCATTCGCAGGCTGTCTACGACCCTGTCTCCGCCAAGGCGAGAATCAGCGCACGGGCCGAGGCTGCCGCGCGCAAGGCGGCGGCAGCCAGACAAATGGCGGAGGATGCGGAAAAGATCGGCAAGGTGCGCGAGCTGCTCAAGGCATACAAGAACCTATCAGAAGCGACTGGGAACATGGCATAATGCGGGCTATGGATATGGAAAAGGTTGCGACAGACACATACACGTTCGAGGAGCTGCGAGGCGGCGGCTTTACATACGTCGACAAGACGGATGCGCTCTACACGATGGCGTCTGGCGATGTCGGCAAGCTCTTCTTCATCGCCCGCCCGCGTCGCTTCGGCAAGTCGCTCGCCGTCTCTACGCTGAAGGCTCTCTTCGAGGGGAGACGCGAACTCTTCACCGGCCTTGCTGTCGAACCCAAGGGGGACTGGTCGAAGAAGTGGCCGGTCCTTCACCTCGACATGGGAAGCGCACAGGCAAAAACGGCCGAAGAGCTCAATCGCCGCTGGCGCGTCATGCTGGACAACGAGTGCCGACGCAACGGCGTCCCCTTCGCAGATGACGCCAACCCTGCAACCGCTTTCGAGCGTGCGATAAACGCGCTTGCCGCGAAATCGCCGGACGGTCACATGGTGCTCCTTGTGGACGAGTACGACAAGCCTCTTCTCGGACATCTCATGAAGCCGGACGTCACGGAGTTCCGCGACACGCTCAAGGCGTTCTACTCCGTCATCAAGACGCTGGAGGCGAAGCAGCGGTTCGCGTTCATAACGGGCGTCTCCAAGTTCTCGAAGGTGTCGATATTCTCCGACCTCAACAACCTCAACGACTGGACGATGCACCCAAAGGCGGCGACGCTCTTTGGCTACACGCACGAGGAGGTGCTGAAGTATTTCCCCGGGCGCATCCACGAACTTGGCGAGGCGCAGGGCCTTACAGACAAGGAGTCGTTCGCCAAGATCGTGGAATGGTACGACGGCTACAAGTTCCATCACGCCGCGGAGCCGGTCATAAATCCTGTCTCGCTTGGTCTTTGCTTTGGCAGGGGAGAGTTCGGCAATTACTGGTCCGAAACCGCAATGCCGACGTTTCTCGCCGACATTCTGGGAAGGAAGCCGCTCGACTTTTCGCGGATAGACATATCTGCAACGGAACTCGGAAACTACGAGCCGGGCAACCCGCGTGCCGTGACGCTTCTTTACCAGACCGGCTATCTGACCATCTGTGCGAGCAGGGACGTCGGCGGGTCCCGCCTGTATTCGCTCGACTTCCCCAACCGCGAGGTTCGCGAATCGTTCCTTCATGCCATCGCCCCCGTTTATTCCGGGCTAGGCGAGGATGCTGCCGGAGCTGCGCAGATTGCGGCCATCACTGCGCTTTACGATCATGACGTGCCGAAGTTCGTGAAGGCGCTCAAGACATTCTTCTCCAACATCCCCTACAGTCTCACCGACCGACAGAACGAGCAGATGTGGCAGACGATTGTCTATGTAGTCCTGCGGCTGATCGGCGTCAGCGCACAGGGGGAAGTGCAGACGAACGACGGCCGGATCGACCTTGTTGCGCACACGCCCGAAGACGTCTACATAGTCGAGTTCAAGCTTGACCGTCCCGCGACGGAAGCGCTGGAGCAGATCAGGGGCAAGGACTACGCAGGCAAGTACGCTCTTTCGGGAAAGCGCATCACACTCATAGGCATCTCCTTCTCCGCGGCAAAGCGCACAATCGTGGAAGACCTCGTAGAGGAGCTGCAGGGATAAGCGATGGCAATCGGGTTAACATGCGCAAGCAAGCGAACAACATTTCACAACCCATGACCGCGAACGAGAAGGTTGCGAGTTCGGAACGTTCCCTGAAAAGTTCCCTGAAAATCTTAGAAGCAATACGAGCCGATCCATATTGCACATACGATTCACTCGCAGGAATTCTTGGAATATCACGAAGAGCCGTAACCAAGCATGTGCAAAGGCTGAAAATGGACGGACGTCTGCAACGCGTCGGCCCTGACAAAGGCGGGCACTGGGAGATTAGAGCATGATCGCAGCAAGAGACGACATAAAACCAGCGTTCGAGAATCGGAACATTCCGGTCGTCATGGTGGCAGACGGCAACTACCTGCCGTTTCTCGAAGTGACGGTACGCTCAATTGTCGCCAGCACCCCGAACAGCAACATCGACCTCCTCGTTCTTCATGCCAACATCCCGCAAGACCGTTGCGACGCTGCAACCAAAGACCTTTCGGGACACAAGAACCTGTCGATCCGATTTGTTGATGTTTCCGCCGCCGTGAATGGCAGCGGACTGTCTGAGTTTGGTCAGAACAGCTATGTCACCGTGTCGACGTGTTTCAAACTTCTTGCTCCTGTCATCCTATGCAATTTTGAAAAAGCGATCCTGCTAGACATCGACATCGCAGTTAACCACGATTTGACAGAGCTTTTCGAGACGGATCTACGCGGCAACATATTTGCGGGCGTACCCGATGGAGCCGAATTCTCAAAGATGCCGCAATTCGTCGCGTGGGCAAAACAGAATGGATTCGAGGAATTAGACCGCTACATCAATGCAGGTGTTCTGGTCGTGAATTTCGACGCCTACCGGAAAGAGCAACTAATAACCACCCTTGTTCCGGTGACAATAGCCGCTTCCAAAGTCAAATGGTACAATGAGCAGGACGCAATAAACTTCTGCTGCAAGGACAAGATAAGGATTCTAGACCTTCGCTGGAATGTCCAAGTCGGCAACCACTGCATCAAGAGCCAACTTGAGGCAACAGGCGGAGAAGCTTACATAACACATTTCGTAACGTCAAGGAAGCCTTGGAGAAAGCCCGAACACATGATGGCCCACCTATGGTGGCTTCATGCAGGCATCAACGGCATCAAGCTCTGGCGAGCGGCCTTCGGCCTGTCATGCGAGGAAACTGAGTCTGGCGACGGCATGGCTGTTTCGGTAATAGTCCCCGTATACAATGCGGAGGCATACCTATCAATGATGCTTATTTCTCTGTTGGCCCAAACGCTGCGAAATATCGAGATTATCTGCGTGGACGACGGTTCAACGGACAAAAGCGCTGCAATTCTCAATGAGTTCTCTTCTAATGATCCACGAGTCAGGGTAATCACACAGAAGAATTCAGGTGGAGCCATTGCCAGAAATCGCGGAATAGACGAAGCAAGAGGACGTTGGCTTTTCTTCGCCGACGCAGACGACTTCTGCCGTCCCGACATGTTGGCAGACATGGTATCTTGTGGCGAAGCCCAAAACGCTGATGTTGTTGTTGCTGGACGAATTCACATCAACTGCCGCAACTTCAATCAGTGTCAAGAAATGGGCATACCCGACAGCTATTTCCAAGTCGAAGGGCCAATTTCCGCGAATAAACAGGGGATAAATGTCTTTGCCGGGCTTGGATTCGCGCCATGGAACAAACTGTATAGGTCGTCCTTCATCCAGCAATGCGGAATTCGTTTCCACCAGATTCCTCCGACAGACGATGTGTTCTTTGTGCTGATGACTCTTGTTGATGCTGAAAGAATCGCGCTTCTGGGGAAGTCGTACTACTATTATAGAGCGTTCCTGCCAAACAGTCAGATGGGAAATTCGGACAAACATCCGACCAACTTTCTAAAAGCATTCTTGGAAATCAGAGACGCTATTGCTGGACGCGAGCTGGAGCTTCGAAAACAGTTCTTTAAGGCGGCAATCCGCAGTTGCTTTGACAACCTATTCCGACGGGCAACAGATAAAACGATAGAGAGGACTTTCTCCATTCTACAAACAAATGGACTGAGAGCGCTGGAATTTCCAGACATTCCTCCATCAACGGTCAACATGGGCATGTATGACGATGCATATCGTCTAGCCCTATCTGGAGCAAGCCTTTTAACAACATTATTCACGCATTTCAGTCGTAGAAATGAAGAGCTATCGTTCGAAGCTGCACGGGAAACACAGATCCGGACTGGCATGTCCATGAAAATCGACGAGCTTCGCGCGGCTAACGAAGAGAAAAAGCTTAGAATTGCCGAAGCGGACAAGACCAAGAAGACGCTGTCCGCAAAAGTCGACGAGCTTCGCGCGGCTAACGAAGAGAAAAAGCTTAGAATTGCCGAAGCGGACAAGATCAAGAAGATTCTGTCCGCAAAAGTCGAGGAGCTTCGCGCGGCCAACGAAGAGAAAAAGCTCAAGATTGCCGAAGCGGACAAGATCAAGAAGACTCTGTCCGCAAAAGTCGACGAGCTTCGCGCGGCCAATGAAGAGAAAAAGCTTAGAATTGCCGAAGCGGACAAGACCAAGAAGACGCTGTCCGCAAAAGTCGACGAGCTTCGCGCGGCCAACGAAGAGAAAAAGCTTAGAATTGCCGTCGCCAAAAAAGAACGTGAACGACTGCAGAAAATCCTTGAAAGTGTACAGGCCGCTTGTGTTTGATTGCTATTGACGGAGAAAGAGATGACAAGTAATTCCACGCTTGAGATTTGCTTCATATGCGACAACAACTATGTCATGCCGACAGTTGTCGCGATTACGTCGCTGGCCGTGAGCAAACAATCGTCAACAAAATGCAACGTATACGTGATTGCCGACGAACTGTCCGAAGAGAACGAGCGTGTGTTCAAGGGTCTTTGCCGCGATAACTTTAATATCGTAGTGGTACGAAAGTCCGCGGCCGAGTTGCGGTCGCTCCACACTGCAGTTCCCGGCTCGATGTGCGTAGCAACTCCTGCAGCATTGCTAAAGTTCTTCCTAGGCGACACATTGTCCCACCTTGACAAAGTGCTATATGCAGACGGCGATGTCGTTTTTCGTCACGACATGCTCGACCTTTACAACACAGATCTTGGGGAAAACATTGTAGCAGCGGTTCCTGACACAGGAATCATGTACTCGTCGCGTCCAATACTGCGTGCCGTCAAGACATATTTCAACTCCGGCATCATGCTGCTCAATCTCAAGAAGATGCGAGACGGCAAGTATGCGGAGAAGCTCGTGGAAGCGAAGCGGAAATCGACGGACGCTTCCTTGATGGATCAGAACATATTCAACCTCGTTTTCGACGGATCCGTACTGCCGCTTCCTATCAGATACAACTGCCTTTTTGTCAATCTTGTTCGAGCCTATGCAGCTGGTTCGTTTAGATTTTCGCTGCTCAACAAGACCTTCTCAACAACATATCGCGGTTTTTCCGAATTGTTGGACGATGCTGCCGTCATACACTATTCGTCAAAAGAGAAGCCGTGGAAAGTCTCCGGCACTCCTCTCGGCGAGGAATGGGAGAAGGCTTACGGACTGTCTCCGTTCGGGCCAGTGCCGCTCGTACGCGTCGAACCAACAGACGGCGTCTGTTTGTTCAACTACAAAGACATGGCAGACGTGGAGCGCCCACTAATAGTCTCCCTAACTAGCTTTCCTGCACGAATAGACAAGGTCCATGTCGCTTTGGAATCGATACTCGCACAAACGCTGCGGCCAGACCGGATAATCCTTTGGCTTGCCCGAGACCAATTCCCCTCACTCGAAAGGGGCCTTCCCGAGAGCCTTCTCAACCTAATTCCACAAGGCGTTGAGATTGGCTGGGCGGATCGAGATCTGGGAGCACATAAGAAGTACTGCTATGTTCTGCGGGAAAATCCAGATGCAATAGTCATCACTGTGGACGATGACCTTGTCTGTCCCAACGATCTCGTCTCGACGCTCTATCGTTCGTATCTTCGCTTCCCTAAATGCATAAGCGCCCTGCGAACGCACCTTATGACGTTCTCGCCCGATGGCCAGCTCATGCCATACAAAACCTGGCGAATGACGTGCGTCGACTATGTAAATCGTCCGAACACAGCCCTTTTCGCGACTACCGGAGCTGGGGTCCTTTATCCTCCGCATGTCGTGCCCCCTTCAGCGCTCGATCATGACGTCTTCATGAAGGTATGTCCGCATGCCGATGATGTATGGATGAAGATGATTACCGCTGCTGCCGGCATATCTGTCGTAAACCCCAGCCATCGCAAATGCGTCCTAAAAGTCGTAGACGGAACGCAGGAGAACGCGCTTTGGGAAAGCAATGTCATGTCCGGCGGCAATGACCGACAGATCGCAAATGTTGTCGAGTACTGCGACAAGGCTTTCCCTGGAACGTCTGGGGTGTTGCAGAAGATATGGCACGATTCCAGGGATGCGGAGATAACGGACAACAATCTTGCACCAGACATTCCTGTTCGCGCCGCAGGCATCCCTGACGTTTCCGTGGTATTGCCAATCAACAATGCAACTGTCTTCCTTGAGAAATGTCTGTCGTCCCTGACTGCGCAGACACATGCAAACTTTGAAGTGATTTGTCTGGACAACGGGTCGACCGACGATCCAATGCCAGTCTTGCGCAAATTCGCGTCAAAAGACGTTCGCATTGGAGTCTTTCCTCGAGTCCGCAGCACACTGGCATCTGTGCGCAACACCGGCCTGTCAATCGCGAAAGGCAAGTATGTATTGTTTTTGGACACGACATCCTTCTGTGACAAAAACCTCCTGAAGGAGATGTTCGAGTGCGCTGAGCGATTCTCCTGCGATGTAGTAGCCTGTGGAAGCCAGACATACAACGCTGATTCGGGGAAGACAGAGGAATCACGATGCTTCCCCAAGAAGATTGTCGACCTTCCGCAAGGCTTCACTCCAGAGGCCCCATACAACACGTTCTTAGACGATATGGGCAACCTGCTAGGAACGCGTCTTATACGGCGCGAGTTCCTTAAGACGCGTCACATTGCCTTCCCAGCTGTGCCAAATGACGATGATTTGTTCATGGCAATGGCCGTCCTGGTCGAAGCGTCCAAAATTGGCATTGTGAACAAAGCCCTGTATCACAAAGCTGCACTGAGATCCCGTGAATATCTTGCCATAGCCGATAAAGCGCCTACCTCCATTGAGGATTCCTTCATCGCCCTTTACGACAGACTTGTCGCCAACAATCTGTATTCGCGTTTTGAGGCTAGCTACAAACGATTCGTCATAACACAATGCGTTAACAGATTGACATCTTTTACCACATCAGCTGCGTTCATGGAGCTGTATGGGAATCTAAGAAATAGCGGATTCGAAAGGATGGGCGTCGCAGACACAATGCCCGGCGATGTAGGCTGGCCAACATGCCGTCTTTTCAAAGACATTGCAGAAAATGAAGACGTTTTGCCCTTTTTGCAGGAATACATGCTTCAAACGCTAGGGCGTATCGCTTCGCAAGGCGCGTACGGTCAAGAAATGCGACGCCAGTTCAATGAAGCTTCCTCTGTTGCCAAGAAATTAAAGGCACAGTTGTCTAAGCTCGACATCGAATCAGCACGACACAAAAGTGAACTCGAGCGTTTGCGGGCAGAAGTATTTAGGCTCACGCATTCTGAGGCCTATCGTACCGGCATGTTCATAACCTGGCCGGCAAGAAAGGCCTGGGGCGGCGTGAAGTGCCTTAGGGAGAATGGCTTCAAGTATACCGTAAAGCATGCAATAGGCAAGGTGATGCGGCTCTTCGGATCTAAGACAACATGGTAAAAAGGTTCGGCTACACGCTTTTAGTAAACGACACCTATTCTCTAGAAAAGCTGTGCTGCGATTTCATCAACGCATTGGAATTCTCAATGCAAACGAGGAATGTCTGGGCAAGCCACGAATCTTACTTAAGTCTTTCAGCGGCTAAAGAGTGTCGCATTGTTAAGCAAAGGCTTGCGCTACCGAAACCATATGTCAGGTGGTTTTGCGGCGGTTTTGAATCAGCTCTGCATACAGCCGAATTGACGGCCGTTCTACAAGATGATAAACAACGATTCCGACTAAAGTTGACACCATGACAGAAAAAAAGATAGTAACGGCTGGATTCTCCGCAACAAAAGCTTTATTGCGGCCCCAAAATATCTTAGCAAGAAGCCCAAAACTTACTGACTGCATTACATAAACCGAATAAGAATATCGTCCCAAATATCCAAGCCATTTCCGGTTAATGGCGCGATACACAACACCATCACCTAACGACATTGTCAAGAGTAGAAGAGAGAATGCGATTACGACAATGAACTGATTCCGATTCGCTAGAGGCTTGTAAAAGAAATCAATCGCGAGCAGCGCAATAGAAGACAACTCAATCGACGAGCAAACAACAGCTGACACTCCATTATGCGCACGGTCTTCTTTCCTTTGTTCGTGCATTGCCTTGCTCCACTCGAAAAACAATATCCCCATACCCATTCCCGCTAAAGCCCTCGCAAGCGCAAGCGACACGATGCCATACACTACGACTCTAGAGAAGCCACCTTTCACCGCAACCATATTGGCCATATATCCTAAATATACTATAATCCCAATTACCAAATTGCGCCGTTGTGTCGTAGTTATGCACTTAAAAAGGGCGAAATAAAACAATGATGCCCAAAAAAGAGGTGAGACATACCAAGTTATGCCATGCATATCTGCCGTAAGCCCCACACATTGAAGAAAGGCGAGATTGTAAATCGTCTGATAAAAACTTCCACCAAAGAAAACTAACATGACAATGAAGTAAAACGCTAGGACAGGCCAAAGCCGGATAAATCTGTGTTTAGCAAAATCATACATAGAAACAGCTGAATGACGGCAAAATGTCTTTGCAAAGAAAAACCCACTCAAAATAAAAAAGCATTCAACAATAACAGCCGCGTAATCAGATAAATCACGCAAATGCAGATACACGCTTTCTTTGGGCACATACGGAATAATACTCGCATGCAAAATATGAAAATAAACTATAGCCAACGCCAACAACCATCTAATAAAGTCTATCGCGTAGATCCGATCTTTCATTGCTTATCCTTTTGTCTTTATAGTAAAGCTGGTTATGGTTCGAAAATAGGGCTTCAGTTACTAGAACATCTCCACCGTTGGGGAATATTGCCGAGCACTTGAGGCGCCACGCGCAAAAGCCTGGAAGACGTTGTATGGCGAGCACATCCCTTCATTCATCCGTGAGTTTCTCTAGACTTTCCAGTGAAACACCATGAAGAACTACAGAATTACCAGCTGTCTTGCCGCGTTCACCCGCAAAAACGACTAACTGATAACACCCGTCAACGTTCGGAACGTCGGCGCAAAACGTCTGAGGAGCGCCACGTCCGAATTCAAAATAGTGCGCAACAATTATCTTCTTCCGTGTTCGTTCATAAAGCGCAACCGTGGCGAATCGGGCGCCACCTTCCGTAATGTCAATTTTCCGAACTGAGCAACTAACATGGCTTCCAGGTTTTAAATTTCCGGTTAGCGTCGCACAGTTGTACATGGATGGCTTGGCTGCTATCCGAAGTTGCCGAGTTTCTTTAACTATCGCCGTCTTCTTTAGCTTACAATCCCCGAAACCAAACATAGGACCTTCGCGCAACACCCCTGAGCCATACATAACGCCAATTAAATGCGGCTTAAACGATTGAATGTAATTTCCAACATCAACACTCACATTATGTCGCAAATCAAAAACGACTATTTCGCTGAATATGGTCGATAGAAAGGCATAAACGGGAATGGCAAAACTATCCTTGATGATTAGAATCCGCTTTTTTACTGGCGCACGGGAATTGTATATGAACATTTCCGGAAAATCATGACCATAAACACTGTATCCTCTGTCTTGTTGCCATGAAACCGGGGTTGCAAGATTCTCTCTAAAAATCCACGTGTCCCGGAAAATCCCGTGAAGAAACATCTGGTGTCGTGGAATCATAATTGACAGTTCAGTGTCGAATCTCGGTAGAAGGTACGACACGTTCTCGTCCATCCCCGCAAACCAGCATCCTGTTCGCCTTCCTACCGATCCAAGGAACGGACGCCCAAGGCCAACTTTGTCCCAGTTCTTCTCGTCAAGCTGCTGTAGATTGGCGCAATCGGCATTCTCGCCAAGCATCGAAAGCATCTTCGGCGCTATTGTCTGAAAAGCCTTGAACGCGCCCTCAAAATTCCAATGATGATCTGTCTTGGAATAGTACCGCGTGACGTCATCTGCAGTTGCCGAGATGATCTTTCGCGTGTCAACAACGTCTACGTCCGTCAACAGCTTGAGGAATGCATCCGCATTGTCGTTTGAGAATTCCGCAGGTCCACCGACGGGAAGCAACGACTTCTTGACATCTATCTTGCTAGGTGACATGACAAAAAGACACTCGACCCCAATCTTTCGGCAGAGCGATGCCAAAGAGTTCATTCTTGAAGCCGCCCCTTTTACATACGTTCGCGACATCACGCGAGATATATAGCCGTTATTGAGCTTAAGTGCACCATTGCACATCCGCTTGTCAAGAATTCTCGTCCATCCTCCATTGACGTCTATTAACTCGTCCTTGTGCCAGAGGTTGCCTAGCATCTGGCTATGAAGCCGTTTGGTCAGATTCGTCACCGAAAAAGCAGACCCTTCCGACAATCCCTTGATCTCCTTTGTCGTCATAAATGACCATGCGACGACAAGAAGGAGCCAAAGAAGAGACAAGCCGATGATAAACCTCCTGCACATCTTCAATCACCTTAGAAATTGAAATAGATAAACGGATTATGAGCGTTCATAGACAAGTAGGAGACGCCCACCACAAACAACAGAATCAACACAACACCGCCGATTGCATGCAAACAGTCCTGCAACACTGGATGGCGATTCATCCGACTCTTCACCATGTCAAGAAGCGGGACACTCGCCAACAAGCCGAATAGAAGGACGACTTTAATCTCACCAAACTCGAAAATTGTCTTGTCGTCTAGGAACCCGCAAGAGCCAAACCCAAACATCGCACCAAGATAACACTTGGCAGACGCCAAATTCACGGAACGGAAAAGCACCCAGCCAAGAATCACGAAGAACATCGTGCCGAACCACCCCGCTGCCCTGGAAACCATATTCCGATCAATTCTTTTTGGCAGTCCAGTCAGTTTCTCGACAACAATGAGTACCCCGTAAAGAACGCCCCAGAGAATGAACGTCCAGTTTGCGCCATGCCAGACGCCGGTCGCGAACCACACAACCGAAAGGTTAAAGACAAGGCGCATTTTCGACGACACGCGGGAGCCGCCCAGCGGAAAGTAGAGATAGTCGCGGAACCAGCTGCCAAGCGACATGTGCCACCTTCGCCAGAATTCGGTGATTGACTTTGAGATATAGGGATAATCGAAGTTCTCCAGAAACCTGAACCCGAACATTCTCCCTAATCCGATAGCCATATCGGAGTATCCGCTGAAATCGAAGAAAATCTGCAACGTATAGGCAACGGCTCCCAACCACGCACCGCAAACGCTCAGCTCTCTCGCCGCGAAATACTTGTCCGCTGTAACGGCGAAAAGATTGGCGAGGAGCATCTTCTTGCTGAACCCAACAAGAAAGCGCATGACACCGGAGGAAAACAGATCCCAGGTCGTACGCCTGCTCATTATCTGATCACACACCGTGGAATATCTGACAATCGGCCCTGCTATCAGCTGGGGGAAGAGTGCAATGTAAAGAGCAAGGAAGAATGGATTCTTCTGAACGCCGACAGTTCCCCGATAAACGTCAATCACATAGCTCATCGCCTGAAATGTGAAAAAGGAGATGCCGATCGGCAAGACAAAACTTGTCTGAGGGACAATCCCGTGAAGAGCCGGAAACCACGCTCTGATTGTCTCGGTGATGAAGTTTGCATATTTCCAAAGTCCGATGATCGACAGATTCCCGAGTATTGAAAGCCACAGGAACAGGCGCGCGATATGCAACCGATCTTTGAAGATGGAGATAACAACCGCCGCGCAGTAATTGAACACGATCGACAGAAGCATCACAAAGACAAAAGTCGGCTCCCCCCATGCATAAAACACAAGACTGGCAAAAAGCAGCCAATAATTCTTGAGTCCCTTCCAAGAAGGCAGCAGATAATAAACCCCAAAGGTTACGGGAAGAAAAAGGAAAAGAAACTCTAAACTGGTAAAGAGCATTTCTGTCTACAACCTACAACTTGATTTGGAACCACGAAGCCGAAGATTTTCTCTAATTTATCTATGAATCAGTCTTTCCATAGGCGCTTATTATACCAAAAATTCGGTTGCTGTATGATGCGCGCGAGAGAAGTCCCCAATCTTTTCCGACGGAAAAATGATGAATTCTGGACTTCGCGCCTTGTGCCGATAATGGCGATTTGGTATACTTCGCAACCAGATGAAGATCAAGGGGGTATACATACTCACGCTAAGGAACATAAAGCGCATGATTGCGGTTTTAGCGACCGTTTTTAGCATGTTATGCCCTGCTGCGACAACACCAGACGAGGTACAACTTGCCGATCGTTACGCGTTCGCGTCGCAATGTCTCATGCACATGAGAGGATCTCTAATGTCCGACGCGGATCGCATCATTGTGCCAGACGCGCAGTACCGCGAGTTCAAGACGCTGTATCTAATGAAAAAGCCTCCCAGAGGCGAGATTCCGCACGTTTCGGCAAAAGGCAGGCGCTATTCGACAAGAAAGACCATCTCAATTGCGATGGCCGCAAGGATAACAGGCCTTGGCACGTCGACCATAAAGCGTCTCGACAAAGACCCGAAGAACACGAATTATCCAGGACGGAACTCCTCGGCGAAGATACTCGCGGCATGGGCTCAGCTATACAGAGGCGACAAAATCGCCGCCCGCGAAGTCCGCGCCGCAAACCGTCCTCTGCACTGCCGTAGTTAGTCCACAACCCTAGAATTGGTCCAAATTTGGTCCAGGCCCTCAAAGTGATTTGAGGGCCGTTTTTATTGGCTTTTTCGCACTGGACCAGTCCGAAATTGGTCCAGAATTGGTCCATTTTGCGCGTATTGCGCGATCCCCGAATGGTTCGGGGTCCGCATCAAGGAGAAACGCGCAATGGCAACGACACAAGACGAAATCGCGGCGAAGATCGCATCCCTCGTCAGGGAGCGCAACGCCATCAACCAGAAAATCCACTACTGGCGCAGCAGGCAGAAACCTAACACAAAACCTAACACGGAACCTAACACGAACCTAACACGTTCGCGTTCCCTCTCCCCCCTAGAAAAAGAAAGAACCAAAGAAAAAGAATACACCCCCTTCTCCTTCT
>JAEEGL014285128.1_pt1 | contig 37103 bp, 34 predicted proteins | sample 9134231 | NCBI WGS metagenome assembly JAEEGL01 (sample SAMN16246548, study PRJNA631951) | gut metagenome | biome: gut microbiome; feature: rumen; material: fiber-attached | host: Bos | place: Iran: Karaj | collected 2018-10 | reverse complement strand
TTTCAAATGCTTTAATAAATGCCTCCTGTGTGATTTCCTCGGCAAGAAGCTCGTCGAAGCAGAGGGAAACGGCATACTGCTTGACATATTTATAGTATTTTTTATAAACGATTTCGAAATCTTCCAAGCCTTTTCCCCCTTCCTTCATTTATTAGACGCAGTAAAACAGATTTTGTTACAGAAAAAATAAAATGTCAAACCGGAGTTTGTCGGGGCGTAATCCGTAGGGGCGGGCTTTGCCCGCCCGTCAAATAATATGTAAACTACGGGCGAGCAAAGCTCGCCCCTACGTCTCTACAAACTCAAATTTGATAAAACGACAACTCCCTCGGTGAGGGAGCTTAATATGTTGCTTTTATTTTATCTTAAGCGTTACAATCTCAAAGGACTTGAGTTCAACGGGTATCTGATTGCCCTTTGTGCGCAAGGTCTTGACATCGTTTTCCATCAGGTCGCAGATTGCGGCAGAATTGAAGTCAAAGCCGAGAGTCAGCGTTGTATTCGTGCGCTTGTTGAAGCTCTCGTACATTCTGACAATAATTCCGTCGCCGTCCTCAGCTTTCTTGACGGTTTCAATTACGACGTTTTCATCGGCAACGCTGACAAGCGAGAACTCATCGGCGAGCTTACCCGCCTGCTTTTTGACCTTGAAGGCTGTCATCGGGTTATTGATAAAGTAAGCTTCTTTAATAGTTCCTGCCGACTTGTAATCGCCCGAGTGCGGCATAAGCGAATAGGTGAAATAATGCTCGCACTTGTCGGCGGTCGGGTCGGGATAGGTTCCGCTCTTGAGAAGCGTCAGCGCCATTACGCCGTCGTGTATTGAATGTCCGTACTTGCAGTCATTGATAAGGCTGACACCGTAGCCGTATTCGGAAAGGTCGGCGTACTTGTGGGCGCAGACCTCAAATTTAGCCGCATCCCAGCTCGTATTGTAGTGAGTAGGTCTCTCAACCGAACCGAACTGAATGTCGTAGGTCGCCTTGTCGGCATTAACGTCAACAGGGAAAGCCGCTTTAAGGATAATATGTGATTCCTTCCAGTCGATATAGGTATCAAAATCAATTCTCTCAATATCGTCGTACAGCCAGATTTTCTGAACAAGCGTACTCTTGAGGAAAGACTTTTTAATCTCAAGGCCCGCTCTTGCTCCGTCATAAATCGGTTTCACGGATTTAACATCGCAGACCTCCCAGGATTTATCGGTGTAATAATTACTGATTTCCCAGTTGTCATATGCTCTCGGCAAATCCTCATAAGCGGTTATAACGTTACCTCTTGCGCCCTTCTTAAGCACGTTTCTGCCGTTGCGCTTGTCATAAATCTTTGTTATCGTACCGTTTGCGTCAAACATCAGCTTGAAGAAAGCGTTTTCGATACATTTTTCGCTGACCTCAACAGTGCCTTTGATTTCGGGCTTTTTAATTACCTTATAGCCCTTTGCGGGAATACCGGTTACGGTATAGGTCTTGCCGTCAAGCTTAACCGCCCCGTTACCGACAAACGAATTCGGATTGAATACGATATAACCGCCGTCCGAATTAACCTTGTCGGCAATTCCTTTATATGCCTTATCGGTTATCTCGTTGCCGATAACTCTGAGCTGCTCATACTGTTTTGAGGAAACCTCATAGACTTCCTTTATAGATGAGCCGGGAATAATGTCGTGGAACTGATTGAGAAGTATTACCTCCCATGCCTGCGACAAATCCTTCTGAGGATATTTCGCCTTATTGAGCTTTTCGTTCATTACTGCAAGTGTTTCCGCCTTTTCAAAAAGGAATTCGGACTTACGGTTGTTGCGCTTATTCTTCGCCTGAGAGGTATAGGTACCTCTGTGGTATTCAAGATAAAGCTCGCCTACCCACGACGGAGTCTTCGGATTCTTTTCGGCTCTCTTTTTAACTCTTTCAAGCATTGAGCCTGCGAATTCCATCTTAGCCTTCGGGACGCCCGTAAGACCTTTTTTAAGAACATTATAGTATTCAAGGTCTTTTCTTACCGGTCCGCCGCCGCCGTCACCGTGACCGAAGGTAATCATTATATCGTTGTTAATATCCTTCTGCTGATAACGGTCGTAGCCGCCCTGAAGCTGCGAGGGATTGAGCTTTGCGTTATATGTACATTCCGTTGTCACGGGTCTGCCCCTGCGCTTGTCCTGCGCGGTCATGAAATACGCAAAAATATCCGTACCGTCAATACCCTTCCACCAGAAGGTGTCATAGGGCACGCGGTTCGTTTCATTCCAGCCGATTTTCGAGGTTACGAACTTGTCAACGCCGCTCTTTATTAAAATCTGCGGCAGTGCAGCGGAATAGCCGAATACGTCGGGTAACCACAGAACCTTACTGTCAACGCCGAATTCCTCTTTGAAGAAACGCTTTCCGTAGAGGACCTGACGCACAAGAGATTCGCCCGAAGAAATGTTGCAGTCCGCCTCAACCCACATAGCGCCTTCAACTTCCCAGCGCCCTGCCTTAACCATCTTTTTAACCTCATTGTAAAGCTCGGGGCATTCCTCTTTAAGGAACTTGTAAAGCTGTGCCTGGCTCGACATAAACTTGTACTCGGGATATTTCTTCATCAGCGCTATTACAGTTGCAAACGAGCGCTGAACCTTTTCACGGGTCTGCGCCAGAGTCCACAGCCAAGCAACGTCAATATGAGTATGACCTATACAGATTGCGTTGACGTTTTCCGATACGCAGTTTTTGAAGAACTCATTGTCAAGGTATGACTGTGCCGCCTTGACGGATTTGTTGAATTCGGGAGAACCGGGAACTCTCAAATCAAGAAGATTTACGGCATTGATAATATGTTTTTCAATATCAATATACGGATTTTCACCGGGAGTTAAATACTCGCAAACCTCAAACGGAACTCTGAGCGAATAATAAAGCTTTCTCGCAGCCTCGTTATAAGTCCTGAGTGTAGCGTTGAATTCAAGATAGCCGTCGCCCGCCATGCCCGTATAGGCATAGATATAAATCTCATAACTCTTTTTGGCGTTGTCAAGGAATATTTCGCGGTGATTAACGTCAAGGCCCTGAACCATTACGCCGTCAACGTAAACGATAAACTGCGGATTGAGCGCATCCCAGCCTTCACGCTCGGTTGCGGTAGTAATCTCCAGCTCAACGTTCTTGCCGACAAGCTCCTTAGGAATGTTCAGCTTCTTAAAAAACCATGCATGCTCGTCCTGCTTACCGCCCCAGCGCTCATTTGCGCCGAATTCGCGGAAGCTGCGGTCAATCTTCGGGAGCTTGTTATTGCTCTTGTAGCCGCAGGATTTGAACATCCAGCCGTCAATTCTTTTCTCGCTGTTAAGGGTGTAGCCTCTGAAAGTGTCAAAGAACACTCTCATTCTGTCTTCGAAAAAGTCCGTCATAGTGATACCTCTCAATTAAAAATATCGCTGAGCATATAGAAAGAGCCGCAGACAAGCGTAAAGTCAGCCTGCTCTTTTGTCTTATAATAAGCCATTTGAGGCTCGTTTTCAATACTTATATTTTTAATATACTTCTTTGCAATTTCTGTCAAATTTTCCGGTTCTTCGCTTCTCGGGTTATGAGGCTTGGTAAATACAACGCCGTCGCAAAGCGGCAGTATATTGGCAAGGTACTTTTCACATTCCTTGTCCGCCATCATACCGATAACTGCGGTGATTTTTCTTGAAGCGAGAAACTTTTCGATAACGTTTTTCAGTGCCTGAGCGCATTCCTCGTTATGTCCGCCGTCAATCAGGGTATTATCATCAACGAGCTCCATCCTGCCCCTTATAACGGTGTTCTTAATACCGTTCTGAATGTTCTTTTCGCAGACCTTGTCAATAACATAAGCCGCTTCTATAACGCCTATTGTATTTTCAATCTGATGTCTGCCGACAAGCGGAATATGATATGTGTTTCCGAGATACTCTATATCCGTTCCGCTTATGCTCTCCTCAATAATCTCAACGTCGCTGTATCTCGCTACGCCCAGATCGGCATTTTTCCGCTTTACGGTGTCCTTTATGACCTGAAGCGCTTCCCTGTTCTGAAGGCTTGTGGTTACAACGTGAGAGCCTTCCTTGATTATTCCGCATTTTTCGGCGGCAATCTGCTCTATCGTATTGCCGAGCACTGCCATATGGTCAAAGGAAATGGAAGTAATAACCGCCGCAACGGGCGCGGGTATAACGTTAGTGGCGTCAAAGCGTCCGCCTAAGCCTACCTCCATAACGGCATAGTCGCATCCCTGCTCGCTGAAATAAAGCAGTCCCGCAGCCGTGATAAGTTCAAACTCGGTTATCTCAACACCTTCGCCGTTAAGCTTTTCAACCACGGGTTTAATCCTGTTGATAATTTCCGCCAGATCGTCGTGCGGTATATTCTCGCCGTTAACGCGTATTATCTCGCAGAAGTCAAAAACATAAGGCGACGTGAACAGTCCCGTCTTATAACCCGCGTCAATGAGGATATTTGAAAGCATTGTCGAGGTCGTGCCCTTACCGTTTGTACCCGCAACGTGAATATACTTCATATCCTTTTCGGGATTACCGAGTGCGGAGAGCAGAGCGCGCATTCTCTCAAGCCCGAGCTTAACGCCGAACTTAAGAAACGAGTGTATGTAATTGACCGATTGCTCATAATTCATCTATTTATCACCTCCCCTATTGTATCACATTAATATCAAATGTTGAATAACAAATTTATATTTTATTTTTACTTTACAAATGATGTCAATGTGATAAAATTATAATGATAAAAAACATACTGAAAGGATGATATGATGACGGCCTCAAGCAAACTGACAGGCAGAAAAAAGCTCGGTTACTGTCTTGGTATTTTCACTGAGTCGCTGTGCTATAATATGTTCTACACCTACTATCTTACTTTTCTTAACGAGATAGTCGGAATCAAGCCAAGCTACAGCTCAATTATCATTTTCATTTCAATCGCGTGGGACGCGATTACCGACCCGATTATCGGTAACTACACCGACAAGCCGGGCGTTGACAAGAACAGAATAATGAAGATTTCCATTATCCCCCTTGCCATTACCTTCGTTGTTGCATGGACAAGCATAGGCGCGGGCTTCAATTCACAGACCGCGAAGATACTTCTCTACACATTGATTTCAATGTGCATCTGGATCTTCTACACGATGTATTCAATTCCTTATTACGCAATCGTAGCCGAGATAACCGAAGACTATGACGAAAGAACTGCAATACGTTCACTGTCTTCGCTTCTCAATGCAGTTTGCGTCGGTCTCGGCAATATACTTCCCGCTCTCGTTCCCACGGTTGCTGTATTGCTCGGCAAAAGATATCAGAGCAATTCCTATGCGGTAATCGCCGCACTCATCAGCGTACTTGCCGTTATACTCGGCTTCGTCTGCTGCAAATCGCTCAACGGAGTTTACGTTCCCAAGGCACTCGGCGAAGGCGATGCTAAGCCGAGATTGTCCGTTATTTCAACATTCAAATCATTCGGTAGCATACTCAGACTCAAACCGACAAAATGGTTTTTGATGTTCGTATTCTTCTACCTTGCGATGAGTTCTATGATTCAGTCCAACCTTACATACATGGTTATTGACTGTATAGGCATGGAATACGATACCGGCATAGCAATCGTAATTGTTTCGCTCGTTATCTCTATGGCGGTAACGGTTCCGATTGTCGAAAAACTCGCAAAAAAGACGGACAGACGCACCGCCTGCCTTGTATTTCTCTCGGGTGTAGTTGTGCTTGAAGTGCTCACAAAGATACTCGGACTTGATTTCACAGTCGGTTCGTTCAAAATCATGTGCGTAGTCAGCCCGATTATTCTCGGAATAGCAAACGGTACGTTCTGGACTCTGTTCTATTCAATGGGCTATGACCTCGTTGAACTTGACGAATTCAAGACAGGCGAAAGAAAAGAAAGCACTATCACGGCGCTTCCTCAGCTTATCCAGAAATTCGGTTCCGCGTTCGGTATTCTTATGGCAGGTCAGCTTCTTAGTTTCTACGGCTATGACAGTTCAACCGATGTCGCCGGCAAGGAATCGCTTTTCACCAAGGTTACCGATCCTCAGATTATAAACGGTATGGAAAACATATCGACAATTATACCTGCTGTTATACTTGTTCTTTCCATTACAGCCCTCTTCCTCTTCCCGCTGACGAGAAAGCGCTTCGACGCTCTCATGGTTCAGCTTGAAAAGAAGCGCAAAGGCGAAGAATACACTACGGAAGGCTTCGAAAAGCTGGTTTAATTAAAATACAGGAGAAATAAATGGGTAATTACAACGAATACAACGATTACTGCGACCACATTGAAGATGTGATGAAAAATCACTCGGAGCGCGGAAATTACAATTACAAACGGCACGTGCTCGATGAAATGGAGCTTCGCACAAAGGAGATTCTCGGCAGAGGTCTTAGGGACAAGAAGGTTGCGCACGACCTTGTAATCGACGAATATGACGAGCGTTTCATACTCAACGGTTATGCGGAATATCTCAAGGATTTGAAAGAAAAATGGCTGATGAAAAAGTTTCCCTTGTTTTCCGGACTTCTTATGCTGCTGTCTGTTATAGTCTATCTTGCCATAGGCTTCATTTTCAACGTATGGCATCCAACCTGGCTGATTATCGAGGGCTGCGCAACAGCCGTCATTATCGGAGCCATGTTTGTCGCGGTAAGCTTCCTTGACAGACGAAAAAAGTTCTATTTTATAATGCGTATGCTTGTAGCAGGTTCTGTTATGGTGGCATCTCAGTTTTTCTTCTTACTGCTGAGAATAGGCTTTCAAATTGAGAACGCCTATCTCGCCTTTATTGCCGCAGTTGCGTTTATGTTCATAGGCGACCTTTTACTTGCAACCGCAACAAAACAAAGGCTCGTTATTATCAATTATCTGATTACGATACCCGTCGTAAGCGTATTTGTGTACGTCTTACTCGGACTGACAGGTGTTTTAGCATGGAATCCCGGATGGATGCTGATACCCGCATCGGTTGTCGTTTCGTTTATTGTTCTGTGGGGATTCATCAGATACAACAGAAGATTTATGTACAAACCGGAGGTGGATGAGGAATGGTAAAGCGTCTTAATGCGGAACTCTGGGATAAGATGCACTATCTCTTCCGCGATTTCAACGACAGAATGGTACACGTCGAGCTTCATTACGACTTTGAAATCGATATCGACATTCTCAAAACCGTCATTATCTGCTTTCTGGAAAAAGCGCCTGTACTCCACTCCTCGTTTGTGGACAATAAGCTTCGCACATACTGGAGAGTGAACGATTACGATATAGATGATGTTCTGACAGTTGCGCGCCCCGACAACCTTCAGGAAGCTATTGACGACTTTTTAACTCGGTACATTCCGCCCGAGGATAAGCTGCAGATTCGCTTTGCGGTCTATTATTACGAAGGTAAATCTGTTCTGCTCGTCGTTGAAAACCATATGTGTATGGACGGCGGAGACCTTAAATACTTTATGAAGGCGCTGTGTAAGAATTACAACGATTACGCCGAAAATGGGATAAGCCCCATTGATCTGAAATCGGGCTCGCGTTCCTACGAAAAGGTTTACGAGGATTTCTCCCAGACCGAGCAAAAAATGGCAAACAACTTATACAAGAACGTATGCGCAAAGGATGACCACAGATTTCCCCTGACTCCCGACGACATACGCGACCGTTCGTTTATCGCAAGGCGTATAATTAACGCAGAGCGCTTCTCCGCACTTCGTAAATCGGGCAAGCAGATGGGCGCAACAGTAAACGATATGCTTATAGCCGCTTATTTCTATAGTCTTTACGAACTGGCAGGCTACCCGAGGCAGGACAGCGTTACAATATCATGCGCCATCGATTTACGCCGTCATATGAAGGACACGAGCGAAACTGGTATTACAAACCAGACCGCTTTTATGCAGTGCAATATACCCGAGCTCGGCGAAGACATTTTCAGGACTCTTGAATACACCAAGAAAAGCGTTGAGCGTTTCAAGAACGACAAATTCATGGGACTTTACGGACTTCCCCTGCTCAAACTCGGCTACAGCATTATGCCTCAGGCGGCTTCTGAGCAGGTAATTAAAATCGGCTATTCCAACCCGCTTCTGGCTATGAGCAACATTGGTATTCTCGAGCAGGACAAGCTTGCGCTTTCGGGGCATGAGCCCTTTGACGGATTTATGACGGGCGCTGTAAAATACAAGCCGTATGTTCTTCTGTCGGCAACATCTCTGGGCGGAGAATTGACCTTATCAATGTGTGTCAGAGGCAACGAGGAAGATAAGAAAACGGTTGAGAAGTTCTTTGACCTTATGGACAAGAACATCGACGTCCTTTCTGCAGGCAAACAGTAATTATCAAAGGATTACAGTATGAAAAAAGATTTGGAATACGCAAACAGACGTGACGTTTTGGGCTTTTTCTTCGGCTTATTCTTCTTCCTCGCGTTCAGAATAAGCTCGTGGATTTGTTCAATCCCAATGTGGCTGACGCTGATACTGCATTTTGTAATCGGTCTTAATATCGGCTGGTTCTGGGCAACGCTGGCAGCTTGGCTGCTTGTCGGAATTATTCACTACTCGCTGATACTCTTCGCTCGCTGGGGAGGAAATACATCAACGCCGAACAGAGAAAACAAGAATCCCTATTCAAACGGAAAGTCCAATTCAACCGATTTACAAAATCCCGTTGATATAACATTCAAAACAGACAGCGGAGTTTTCAATTATCGGGTTTGCGCTGTTATGAAGCATAACGGTAAGCTGCTTGCGATGAAGAATTTTTCATCTCCGTATTATTATCTGCCGGGCGGCAGGGTTAACATGAATGAGTCGGCTGAAGATGCAATAAAGCGTGAGCTTAAAGAAGAACTCGGAATAGAGGCAAATGTTATACGTCCGCTGTGGCTCAATCAGGGATTTTTCATTGAGGATACAACCGGAGAAAAGTTTCACGAGCTTTGTGTTTACTATCTTGTTGATGCGTCCGGCACCGACCTTGTAAATCAACCACGCTTTGCAGGACTTAACACTAAAAACAAGGAAATTTTTGAATGGCTTGATATCGATACGCTCAACGGGCAGTATCTATACCCCCTTTTCATCAAAGAAAGAATAAACGAGCTTCCCGAGCATTGTGAAGTGCTTACAGAACGTGAGTATTAAATCAATTATAAATAATTAGAAAAAGCACTTGCATTTTACAAAAACTTATGATAATATATTCGGGCAGCCAAAAACGACTGCCCATATATTTCGGGGTGTAGCGCAGCTGGTAGCGCACTTGACTGGGGGTCAAGGGGCCGCAAGTTCAAGTCTTGTCACTCCGACCAAAAAACAAGGTAGGCGATTGCCTACCTTGTTTTTTATTATCCGAAAATCTGTGTCGGGAGTTTCAGCTTTTCCTTTTTTGGAAAAGTCTTATCAAATTCTTCTGCCTCATTTTCGTCAACGAAGTAGATTTCGGGTGGTGCATACTCCCCTGTCACACCGTCAAGATAGCCTTCCTTCAGTTCTTTGCAAAGGAAGAACGAAGCGTCGGCGCCCTCGGGCAGACCGTGGTAGCGAATGCCAAATTCGCTTGCATAGGTGAATCCGCTTTTACCGTAAAAATCAATATTGCCTTCAAAGCATACCGCGCCGAAGCCCATTTCAGCCGCCTTTTCGAGCGAATAGTCGAGCAGGATTTTTCCGTAGCCCTGACGCTTCAGGTCGTTGGCTATACAGATAGGTCCCATAGTAACTATAGGCAGTTTTTCTCCGCTATTGGTGTTGATAACAGCCTTCACAAAAACGTTCTGTCCGATTATTCTGCCGTCCTTCTCCATAACGAAGTCGAGTTCCTTAATAAAATCGGGACAGTCTCGCTGAACGTGAAGCACATAGTGCTCAAGACAGCCAGGACGGTATACGTTCCAGAAGCTGTCGCGGACAAGCTCCTCGACAGTACGGTAATCCCTCTCCTCTTCGGGACGAATTATTAAACTGTTATTCATTTTTTAACAACCCTTATAAATTCATTTATACGTTCTTGAGCGATTCACTCTTGAGATATGCGTTGATCAAGCCGTCAATATCGCCGTCCATTACAGCGGTGATGTTACCCGACTCAAAGCCCGTTCTGTTGTCCTTGACAAGCTGATAAGGCATAAAGACGTATGAACGTATCTGACTGCCCCAGCCTATTTCCTTCTGGTCGCCCTTGATATCTGAAATCTTATCAAGATGCTCGCGCTCCTTGATTTCAACGAGCTTTGACTTAAGCATACGCATCGCAACCTCACGGTTCTGATGCTGGCTGCGTTCAACCTGACAGGCAACTACTATACCCGTCGGAATATGTGTTAAACGGACTGCAGACGAGGTTTTATTAACCTTCTGACCGCCTGCGCCCGATGAACGGTAAACGTCCATCTTGATATCCTCAGGGGCAATTTCGACCTCGATGGTGTCGTCGATTTCAGGCATAACCTCAACCGACGCGAATGACGTATGTCTTCTGCCCTCTGAGTCAAACGGCGAAACTCGGACAAGTCTGTGAATACCCGTTTCGCTCTTCATATAACCGTATGCGTTCTCGCCCTCGATAAGTATGCTCGCCGATTTAATTCCCGCCTCGTCGCCGTCAAGGTAGTCAAGCGTCGACACCTTATAGCCGTGGCGCTCGCCCCAGCGGCAATACATACGGAAAAGCATCTGAGCCCAGTCCTGAGCCTCGGTGCCGCCCGCACCCGCGTGGAAGGTTAAAATCGCGTTCTTCGAGTCATATTCACCGCTTAAAAGCGTTGAGAGCGTCATACTCTCAAGCGTATTCTCAAAGTCGGTTACGCTCTGTTCGCACTCTTCAAAAAGGCTCTCGTCCTCTTCCTCGTTGGCAAGCTCAATCATAACGAGCGCATCGTCGTAATCCTGCTTTAACTTTTCATAGGACGTTATACGGTTCTTTAGTGTGCTCTGCCTTTTAAGCACGACCTGCGAGCCCTTAATGTCGTCCCAGAAGCCGTTTTCGGCGGTCTTTGCCTCGATTTCGGCCAGTTCATCTCTCATCTTGTCAAGACCGAGAGCGTCGGCAAGGTCGCTGAGAGGCTTCTCGCTCTGTAATAATCTTAATCTTAATTCTTCAAACTGAAGCATAAACTCTTTTCCTTTCAATTCTGTTTTTGTCGGTTTGCGTATTGCGGTTGTTTATGCAACAGCTACCTGAATAATTCTATAAGTCCGTCGGAAATTTGGGCATAGCCCTGAGCGTTGGGATGAAGGCCGTCATAGGTATAAGCCTTATCAAGCCTGCCCTTTTTGTCCTTAAGCAAACGGTTAGCGTCATAGTATGCAACGCCGTATGAAGCGGCAAGGCGCTCAAGCTTGACGTTGAGCTCGTCTATAAGGTCGTTGTCGCGTTTTCCTACGCACGAGATAAGCTGAACCTTGCTGTTGACGGGCAGAACGCTCATCAAAATGATGTTCACATTCGGCAAAGTGCTCTTAATAAGATTGATTGCGCGCTCAATGTTACAGTACGGGAACTCAACGGGTGCGCCGAGCCCGAAGTCGTTTGTGCCGACGAGTATTACGACGTTCTTGGGCGAAAGGCCGGTAACGTTTTCGGTCAGTCTTTCGAGCATTCTGTCGGACGTGTCGCCGCCTATTCCGCGGTTTACAACGCGAGTACCCGTCGCGAACTCATAGCGGTAGAAAAACTCGGGCGGCCAGTATTCGATTATAGAGTCACCGACGAGCACCGTGCAACCGTCAAGTTTCATTCCCTCACCGATAAAGGTAAAGCCGTCGCGCTTTGACTGCTTATGGTCATCATATTTTGTTTTCTTTTCGAATCTTTCATTAATTGAATCCATATAATCACCTTATTTCTTTTGAGCTAAAATCCATTCAATAGCCTTTACAAGGCCGTCGTTGGAAACCTCAAAGCTCTCCTCAACCGTGTTTTCGGCACTATCAAAGCAAACGTCCTCATACCAGATGTACGCCTTCAGGTCGTCCTCCTGCTTTGATAGCCTGTAGCGGAAGTTTTCGCCGTTGCTGCCGGTAAAATCGTTACCCTGAATAAAGTATGAAATTTCGGGAAAATCGTAGCCGTTAATCATCAATGATACCTCTTTTTTATATTTCTAATATTGTACCATTTATTATACAAGAAAACAAGACCGAAAAGGTCACAGTGAACCCTTCGGTCTTGTTATTATTATATTCAGTGATTTACGCCGTTAAAGCCGTTTGCCTGCTGGAACTGATCAATCTTATCGATAACGCCGAGAACAACGTCAAGGCCGAGATTAACCGTTTCGGGCTCAAAGCGGTCGGGCATATCGCGCCATGTATGATAGTAATATGTAAGCATCGGGTTCTGTGCCGCAAAGGTAACAGACTTGATGCCCGCTCTGGTCATAGGCGTAGAGTCGCAACCGCCTACGGGGTTGTGGATGCAGCCGTTGGTCTTGGACTCGATTTCAAGCTCCGAGAAGGTAGCCTTGAACATTTCTTCAAGGTCCTTATCGAAACGGCAGCCCTGCCAATCGTCCTTGATAACAACTTCGAAATAATCCTTATCGGCTACGGAGTCGATATTGATATTCCAGCAGTTTTCAAGCATACCGTCGTCCTTGTGCTCGGCGGTGAACGCCATTGAGCCGCGAAGACCGGCTTCCTCGGAACCGCAGTTGAGGTCGATAATACGGCAGTTCTTGGGCATCTTGTCGGGGTTTTCCTTGAAGTACTTGATAACCGCATAGCTAAGTCCTATGCCGGTTGCATTGTCCATAGCGCCTCTTGAAGCATTTTCTTCGTTCTTGTCGTTCCACATAATTACGAACGAGCTGCCTATAGCAGTGATAATCGGCAAGAAGCGAAGGGCAAAGTTGAAATAAGCGAAAGACTTAACATAACCGCTTACAGCCATCTGAGACCATTCGCCGCCGAAGGTCGCGGCGGTATAAATAACCGCATAAGCTATTGCAACCGCAACCAGGAAGAAAACGCAGCCTGCACCAAAGCCTACCTTACCGTAGGTGGCGATTACGCCCTTTATAGGCTTATCCTTATTCTTGTAAGCATGTTCGGAATGGCGCCAGGTCCAGCTGGTATCCGTGTGACCCGAAAGTACTATCGTATAAGCATAGTTGCCGTCCTCGGGCAGAAGCTCGCCGTAGGTGTTGCAGGAAATCTTCTGCGGGAAGAACATATCAAACCATGTCTTGTAAAGGAAGCAGCTGCAAACGAGCCAGATTACAAAGCAAACGCCCATAAGAGCCATTGCGTACCAGATATAGTAGTTCTGAAGCGCAAAGTAAACCAGAGCGCTCATAATAAGGCCGAAATAGCCTGCGTACGGAATTCCGCCGATAGAAGCGCGCGGAGATACCGCAAACTCTTCCTTAACGGGCTTTATGCCAATTTCGCGAAGCTTTTCAGCCATATAGTCGTGGAATTTGTGCTCACCCTCCGAACCGGGAAGACGTGAGCCGATTTTTTCGGCGGCATCCTTAACTATATCGTAAGCGACGGCACCGTACTTTTTGGTTTCTTCTCTCATAATCCAACCTCCGTATAAAATAAATACATAATAAATATATTGCATTTTTATATAAAAATCAAGTGTAAAGTTGAATAATACATTTATTATCAGCAGTAATAACGCGGTTGTTAAATAAAAACAAATAAAAAACACTTGATTTTACGAAATCTTTGTATTATAATATGCAAGCATTGAAACTAACGGGGCGTGGCGAAGTTTGGTATCGCGCTTGGTTCGGGACCAAGAGGCCGCTGGTTCAAGTCCAGTCGCTCCGACCATAAATAACGGGTATCCTTACGGATGCCCGTTATTTATTCGTTTGATTGTAAAAACGGACTTGAACCAGCAATAGTCCATCTTTCGCGTAAGCGAAAGGGACATATAATTGTTGCCGTTGACGGCGTGCGCAGCACCGCCGTCAGGTCCAGTCGCTCCGACCATTAATAAAGGGTATCCGCAGGGATACCCTTTTTTATTCATCCCACTTCAGCTCGTGGAGTTGGCCTTCGCACAGCAGGTCGGGAAAGCCCCACTGACGAAGCACCTCGTAGGTTGCTATCGCGACGGTATTTGAAAGATTAAGGCTTCGCGCACGTTCATTGTTGAGCATAGGCATTCTTACACATGTGTCGGGGTTTTCGTAAAGTAATTGCTCTGGCAGCCCCTTCGTTTCCTTGCCGAAAAAGAGATAAGCATTGTCGGGGTATTTTACATCGGAATAGATATGCCTTCCCTTTGTCGTAAAATAAAAGAAATTGTCGTTTTCGCACTTGTTTTTTGAGAAGAAATCGTCTAAACTGTCATAGTAGGTAATATCGAGCAGATACCAGTAATCCAGCCCTGCCCGCTTGAGCTTACGGTCGTCAATCTTAAAGCCCATCGGACCGACAAGATGCAGTCTTGCCCCCGTCAGCGCACAGGTGCGGGCGACGTTGCCGGTATTCTGCGGAATTTCGGGCTCGACAAGTACAATATTAAGCGCCATTTTTTCATCTCCGAAAAATTGATATGTCTATATTACCATAAATTACAAAAAAGAAAAAGTGATAAGACTAAATTTTTCTTTGTGTTTTGGCAAAAGATATAATTACAAAACTCAAGGAAGGTGAAAAAATGAAAAATTCAACTGTAAGAGCAATTTCAATGGGAATTGCTGCGACCTCGGCGGCTGTCGCAATAGGTACAGCGCTTATGGGCAGTTCAACAAAAAAGACCGTCAGAAAGCTCGCCCGAAAGGCTGTGGATTCAGTCTCGGGTATGATGGATAATATTATGTAATTTACTAAGGTCTGCTTCTGCAGACCTTGAGGTGTGTATATGAAAAGGAAAATTATTACATTTACTGCTTTAACTCTCGCACTTGTTCTTGTTTTTACGGCTTGCGGTAGTAAAACCGCCGTTGAAGAACCGACAATCGAGAGCACAACTTACGGCACCGAGCCGTTTTCCACGGTTGCGCCGGAGAACATTACCGAAGAGGCAACAACCGAAGAGAACTCTGTTCTTTCTGTTGAATCCGCCAATCCCGTTCTCGAAGGCGGCAAGACCTATACGGGCCGCGACCCCCTGCCGCTCGTTGAATTCAAGGTCACCGACCCCGACAACACGAGAGGTCTTGACACAACTGCCAAGGAATACGGCTTCGGCGTGGCAAAGGACGGAAAAGCAAATCAGATTTCAATTAACAATCAGGCGTACTTTGACAACGGCGGTTATAATGCCGTTGCGCTCGACACAAAATCGAGTGAAAAGGTGCTTTATCTTACCTTTGATTGCGGCTATGAAAACGGCTACACCGCCAAGGTTCTCGATGTTCTGAAGGTTAAGGGCGTACCCGCAGCATTTTTCTGCACCCTGCCTCAGGTCAAATCCGAGCCGAAACTGACGGCGAGAATGATAAACGAAGGGCATATTGTAGGCAATCATTCGGTAACTCACCCATCCTTCCCGACCAAGACGAGAATTGAAATGGCGCAGGAAATAAAGGGAATGGACGATTATCTGAGAACGAATTTCGGATATTCCGAGCCGTTCTTCCGTTATCCCGAAGGCAAGTATTCCGACTGCGCGCTTGACCTTGTAGGCTCACTGGGATACAAATGCGTATTCTGGTCGCTTGCATATTCCGACTGGGATTTAAGCAAGCAGAAGGGCGCAGATTACGCCTTTGAAACTGTTACCTCAAGGCTTCATCCCGGTGCGGTTATACTGCTTCACGCAGTTTCGCCCGACAACGCAGAAGCGCTCGGCAGAATTATCGACTATGCCCGCGAGCAGGGCTACACCTTCAAATCGTTAAGAGATTTACCTTAAAAAAACACCCCCCTCAGCGAGGGGGTTTTACTTATTTCTTAAGCAGGCTCGGCATTACTATTATTTCGCGCAACACGTTTTTGAGCATTGAAGCGGGTGTAAGCGACGAGCAGAGTCTGTACGGGTTTATACCCTCGCGTTTTGCCATAATCTGTGCGCGGAACTGGTGGAAGTTAGTGGTGATAATCACCGCCTCGTCTCCCCTTCCGAGTTCGTCCAGAATAGCTTTTGAAAACTTCATATTTTCCAATGTGGTAGTTGACTTATCCTCTTTAATCAGTCTGTCGGGCGAAACGCCGAGCGAAGTCAGATAATTATACATCGCCTGAGCCTCGGAGATTCCTTCATCCGAGCCTTTGCCGCCCGAAAGAATAAGAATCGCCGTATCATCGCTGTCAAGGTACTTCTTAGCCCTTTCACATCTTCGTGCAAGCATCGGGCAGGGTTGGTCATCAATAACACGGCAGCCCAGCACAATGCCGACAGTTCCCTTCGGTATATTTGGGCTCTCCTTAACGCCAGAAGCTATAACTACAAGACATGCGATTATATAAACTGCAATAAGCGACAAAACAATATAAACAAAAACCATAAAATCACCAAACGATACAAATCAATCCGACTAATCAAACGGCGGGAGAAAACTCCCGCCCATAAAATACCGTTTATTCAGCTTCAGCTTCCCAGCCGAACTGATAGTCAACCCAACGCGTGCAGGTAAAGCCTACACTCTGCGTACCGATATGCTCAAGCGAGCCGACGCCCTGAACCTCGGTTTCAATGTTCATAACCTTGTCGTAGGTCGCTGAAAGTATGTTGTCAGTAGCGGCATTGAAGGTTGCGACAATCTTACAGCCGTCAAAAGTCACGCTGTAATCGTCAAGAGTAAAGTAATCCTTCGCCTTTGCCATCTCGTCGAGAATTGCCTTCTTGTCTCCTAACGAGAAAGCCTTGGTTACCGACTGCTCGTCATCCTTAAGTATAATGGTGATAACGCGTGTAATCTTAGTAGGGATTCTGACGTCTCTCGTCTTTTCCCTGCCGTTTTCGTCGGTGTATTTCTCGCTGTATTCGGTGTAGTCATACATAAGCGAGCTAACAACCTTTTCAACATCATCATCGGTCAGTCGGCAAACAACGTCTTCACCGTAAAGATACATGATATCGGTGAGGTCGTCGCCTTTTTTGGTCGTGCCCTTTTTACCGTTTTCCTCATTGTCGAAATAGTTGCTTACACCCTTGGTTACAAAGTAATCAAAATACTTTGCGGCAGCGGCAATTTTGGAATCCGAGTCCTCGCCGCCCTGCCTGAACGAAAAGCTGTCGCCTTTGGTCCAGAAGCCTTCGGTGTACTGAACAATCGGCTTTTCCGTCTTAACGGAATTAATATGCTCAACAAAGTATTCAAGCACCTCGTGAGTGTTTGCGGTAAGCTGAGCCAACTCCTCCTCAGAGCACAGAGCCATCATCTTTTTGAACTCGTCGTCATCCTCGCCGTTTTCAAAACGGTTTACAATCTCATTATAGCTCATTTCGATTGTAACGTCGTCTTTAAGCTCGTCATAGTTTTCAAAAATAGCGGCAACGATATCGGCGGGAATCGTATTTCTCAGCTCGCCGTAGGAAAACGTAAATACCGCATCCTTAAGGTCAGTCTTAACGCGTGCCTCAGCGGGTTTCTCGCTGTTTTTGGAAATCAGATCGCTTAAGCTGCAGGAATTGAACGAAAGCACAACAAGTACTAAAGAAAGAATAATTCCGATAAGCTTTACAGCCTTAATTCTCATTTACCGTCACCTCTTAATATTCGTCGCAAAGGCCCTTCTCGTCATAGAGGAAGGCAGCCTCGAGAAGTACGTTGATGCCAGCCTCAACGGTTTTAAAGTCCATATTGTCGGGCGTGTCGCGTCTGGTGTGATAATATCTTGCGGGCGCGGGGTCCATAGCGGCAAGAGCTGCGGATTTGAATCCGCCCTGCTGGAACGCAGCTGCGTCGGACGAGCCGAAGAATACGTTGGCATATTCAAGGTTAAGTCCTGCATTTTCGCTCGCCTTTTTAAGCATAGCTGCGACCTGCTTATCAAGCTTGACGGTGCCGGTCATATCCTTATTGTAAACGCCCATATAATCATAATCGCGTAGCGTGTCAACCGCGATACAGATTGTTTCGATACCGTCGTCGGCGTGCTTCTTTGCAAATGCCTTTGCGCCTCTGAGTCCCGCTTCCTCGCACGCAGTTGAAAGAGCGATAACGTCGGTATTCTCAAAGCGAATATCGTTTGCCTGCATATAGCGGATTACTGCCATTGATGCAAAAACGCCGGTAAGATTGTCGTTGGCGCCGGGTACAACAAGCTTCCAGTTAAGGAAGAACAGACACATAATAAACGGAATAACCGTACATGCCGCCACGGCAATCATAACTACATTGAGCCAAGAAGGAACGTTGAAGAACGACATAATATCAAGCGCAAGATTCAGAACAATTGAGCCGATACCGAGAATAATCATTGTCGTCAGCAGCTTTGCACCGCCGAGATTGGTATAACGCCACTCATAGGCCGAGTCGATATGACCGCCGATAACGATTCTTCTCTTTGTCTCGCCTGCCGCCTTGCGGGTGCAGACAACGTTGCAGGTCTTTCTCTTGGGCATAATCGGGTCGATAAACTGCTTGTAGAAAAGGAATTCCGCAACGAGCAGAATTATCGAAATTGCAGTGCAGACTATGGCGGTAATGCCTAAAGCCGTCTTAATGCTGTGGTATAAAGTCCAATTAAACGAATCAAAAGGAAAAAGTCTGTTAATCAAAAGACAGACAACAGAAATAAGCATAAGCACCGAGTCAATGACAACCCAGCTCATAAAGGCCTTGGGATGAACGTCAAATTCCTCGGTTTCAACGCTGTCACATACATCCTTCATAGACTGAGCGACATACGCCTGAGCCTTTCTTTCGCTCTCCTCTCCCGATTCACGCGGACCGATTTCCTTACAAACCTTCTTAACCTCGCGTACCGTGTAGTTGGTCATTTCACGAAGCCTTGACGGATAGTTGGCATTACTCTCGCTTGCCTTCATATTTACACGCTCCTTATCAAGAGTTAAATATTACCATATCATTTTATCACAGATTTGCTGCCGTGTCGATATTTATTTGTATTTAATTTACAATACATAGTAATTGACAATTTTACTGTCACAATATAAAATAAAGGGGTGAAAAAGAGAGGAAAGAGTATGAAAAAAATCGTTTTGAACAAAAAGAATCTGACTGTCAGGGGCATAATGGCCGTCGCACTGATTGTAATAATGGCTGCGCTGATAATCGGCTATTTTGCGACGAAGAACATTAAGCCCGAAAAGAACAAGTCGTTAACATACATTGATACTTCCGAAAGCACAACTCAAGAGCTTACCGAAGCAGAAACCGAGCCCGCAACCGACGAAAACGGCGAACTGGTTGAAGTCCCCGAAACAGAGCCTGTTACCGCTGAGCCGACAACCGCACGCTCAAAGGCACTCATTGCCGGCATTACCGACGAGAATAACTGGCCGGTTGCGATAATCGGTATCAACTATCCCCTTCCCGATGACTATACGCCGAGGCTTGCTTCTGCGCTTACCTCCTCGGGCATTGAACTGGATTTCAGAATATGTCAGTATTATCAGCAGATGTACGAAGCTGCTAAGCAGGCAGGCTGCATACTCACGCCTTATTCGGGCTATCACAGTTATTCGCTTCAGGAGTCAACCTATAACCGCAAGGTAAGCTTCTATACCGGTCAGGGCTTGTCAAAGGAAGAAGCCGAGGCTCAGGCTAACAAGAAAATTCTTCCCGCAGGCTGCTCGGAGCACAACGCAGGTCTGGCCATTGACATAGTCAGCGCAAGCTCGGACTTTGAGAACACAAAGGAGTATCAGTGGCTCGTTGACAACGCTCACAATTACGGCTTCATTTTGAGATATCCTGCAGACAAGGAAGCAATAACGGGCGTTGACTTTCAGCCTTGGCACTGGCGCTTCGTAGGTGTAGAAAACGCCAAGAAAATTAAGCAGTCGAACGAGTGTCTTGAGGAATTTCTCGGCATTGTTTGATATTATTAATAACAGAAAAACCGCAGTAGCAATACTGCGGTTTTATTTTTTGTATCGTTTTATATTGTCGGCTTGTGGCTGACCTTCCATGCAATGTTCGTGGCATGGTCGCCTACTCTCTCGAAGTCGGTTACGGTATTGATAAACAGCATACCGCCCTGAGTAGTGCAGGCGTGAGTGTTAAGCCTTTCAATATGACTCTGCTCAAAGCCCGTCTGCATATCGTCTATCGAGGATTCAAGCTTGTTAAGACGAAGAGCTGTTTCTTTATCAAGGTTTTGTTCCGTGAACACTTCGATAGCTCCGTCGAGAAGTTCAAGCGTGGTATCAAACATTTCCTGAAGCTCGCTTATAGCCTCGGGTGAAAGCTCGATATTCTCTTCCTGCCTTGCCTTGGCAGCCTGAGCGAGGTTTTCGGCATGGTCACCGATACGCTCAATATCGTTTATAACGTGGAAGGCACGTCCGATATACTTCGCATCCTGATAGCTAAGCTCCAGCGCATTGATTTTGACGAGCATCGGGGTTATACCGTGGTTAAGGTAGTTTATAACCTCCTCGACGTGTTCGATTTCGTCGTAGTTGTCAGCCTTGCCCTGTATAAGGTCGTTTGCTGCCTTGACGAAGTTGTCGCGCGCAAGCATAGCCATACGGTGAATTTCCTTGGCAGCCTGTGCAACTGCGAAGGGCGGCGTGTTTATCATAAGGTCGTCGATGAAGTACATACGGAAATCGTTTTCCTTCTCATCCTTTCTGTCGGGAACGATAATGCAGGAAAGCTTAACGAGGACCTTAGCGAACGGGAACATTATTATCGTCGATACAACGTTGAACAGAATATGGACTATTGATAACTGCATCATGGGATTCGAGCTTATCTTCTCCACAATCTCAGTAAACGGAACGAAGTACGTAAGCAAAATAAATATCACCGTACCGATAATATTGAACAGCGCGTGCATAACGGCGGTACGTCTTGAATTTGTCTTGGTGCCGATTGAAGAAATAAGCGAGGTTACGCAGGTACCGATATTCTGACCGTAAATTACAAACACCGCAAAGTGAAGCGGAATAAGTCCCTGAGACGCAAGAGCCTGTAAAATACCCATTGACGCAGCCGAACTGTGAATAAGCGCGGCAATCGCGGCACCGATTACGATACCGAGCAACGGGTTCTTGGCGTTGATAAGCCACTCTCTGAACATCGGCGCGTCCTGAAGCGGTTCCATAGCCGTTTTCATAAGATGCATACCGAGGAAAAGCATACCGAAGCCCGCAACGGCAGTGCCGATGTGCTTGACAATATTCTTCTTTGAAAACAGCAGCATCATTACGCCGATTGCTATGGCGACGGGAGCAAATGAGCTTAAATTCAGCGATACGAGCACGCTGGTGGTGGTCGTACCGATATTCGCGCCCATGATAACGCCGATAGCCTGGGTAAGATTCATAATGCCCGTGTTAACGAAGCCGACAACCATAACCGTGGTCGCAGTCGAGCTTTGAATAAGAGCGGTTATTACGAAGCCTACAATTACTGCAAAGAAGCGATTGCTCGTCATCTTTTCAAGCAGGGTTTTGAGCTTGGCGCCCGCGGCTAATTCCAGTCCTTCACCCATTATCTTGATGCCGTACATCAGCAGGCCCATACCTGCCAGAAAGAAGATAATGCTTTCAATAATTGTCATTGTGTCAATAGCCATTTTTTACTCCTGATTCTTCAATTCCATGCTCTTTTTGAACTCTGAGCCTTCGCCGCCGAGATGGTAGATAAACGCTCTCGACAGTCCAAATCCGCCTTCAATGCGGGAGTAGTTGATTCCCTTAAGCTTCATATAGGTTTTATACCAGCCCAGACGCTTATAAAAGTCCTTGTATTTGCGGTTTGTAAGCTTTGTCCATGCAACCTCGGCAAAGGCGTTCACTCTCGGAAAAGCCGAGAATTCAAGAGCATCCTTACCGTCTATCCATTCAGTCCACAGCTCACATTCGAGACCGCGGGCTCTCTGCTCGGGCTTGGTGAAGCCCATCTTGTACTTATTGAATTTGTAAACCTTTTTAAGCGGTGTTATACTGTACTTCCAGTCGAAATAGAAATACATTGTCGGCGACAGAACTATATCGCGCTTAAGCGACTGATGCTTGATTACCGAAACTGCATTCTGACGCCAGAGCTGGCCTGCGATACTGCCGTCAAGGTCGTCGCTCATACAGTCATCCCACGCAACGGGAGTTTTTCCGTATTTTTTGAGTATTTCACAGACGCGGTTCATAAACCATACCTGAAGCGCCTTTTCGTCTTTGAGCCCGAGCTCGTTTTTACGCGCCTGACATTTTTCACAGTTTTCCCAGATTTTATATCCCTTGAACGCCTCGTCGCCTCCGATATGGAAAACGGGTGACGGGAACAGTGCGCAGACCTCACCGAGAAGTTTGTCGAGAAATACAAACGTTTCCTCGTTACCGGCGCAGAGAATAGCGTCGCTGATACCTGCAACATCTGTAACCTCCCGCTTTTCCCCGTCGCAGGAAAGCGAAGGAATTGAAGCGAGCATAGCCATAGTATGCCCGGGAAGGTCAATTTCGGGAATAACCTCGATATTTCTCTTTGCAGCGAATTCAACTATATCCTTTACTTCGTCCTGAGTGTAATAATGCTTATAAATCTCCCCGTCCGATTCGAAACCGAGAGTTTTGTTTGTCAGTCGTCTCGAGTGTCTCTCAGAACCTATTTCATTAAGTTCGGGGAAAAGCTTTGACTCGATTCTGAAGCCCTGATCCTCCGACAGATGCCAGTGAAATTTATTAAGCTTGAGAAACGCCATGTTTTCAAGCATTGACTTGACCGTATCAACGTCAAAATAATGACGGCAGCAGTCGAGCATAAGTCCCCTGTAAGCGTTGTCGGGTGCGTCCTCAATTACGAGGGTATTGAGTATTGCTTTGCCGTTTTCCTTTTTTGACTGCATAAGTATAGTCTTAAAGGTAACCGCACCGTAATATGCGCCCGCCTTATCGGAAGCGTAGATGTAAACGCCGTCGTTTGTTATCTTGAGCGCATAAGCTTCCCTTGCAAGATTGCCGACGTGCTTTATATGTATAGAGCCGTCAGAGCCGTCGGGTTTAGTCTTAAGATAGTCGGAAATAAGCTTACCCGCTTCGATAAACTCCTCAAAGCAGATAACAGGTGTATCGCTTGAAACAGAGTATTCGCTGTCACCGCTTATGTAGCTGTTGGGCTTTGGAATAATGTTGTACTTGACCATAGCTTACCTCCCATAAATAATACCCTTTATCTTTATTTAGAATATTATATCAAAGATAAAGGGTAATTAAAAGTATATTATTTGATTTTTTCCATTATTTTTTCGTAAATCTCAACTATTTTGAAACGCGGCTCGTATTTCGGATTGCTTTTTACAAGCTTCAGCTCGTCCTCTGAAAGCACATCGTCGATTTCGGTGTCAGCTTCGGCGGCGGGCAGACACATAGGCGGAAACATTACGCACCACCAGTTATGGCCTTTGCCCTCGCCTATTATTACATTTACCGCTTCGTAGTTTCCCGCGGGAAGCGTGACCGAATTGTCATAGGTCCTTGTAGTGTAATATGTTTTACCTATAAATACATCTACTGAGTAATCAAATCCGTTTTCGGCTATAACTTCCCGTGCCGCTTCTTTAAGCTTTTCTTTTTCGGGGAAAAGCTTCTCTTCGGCGTCTTCGGCGGTGATGCTGCCGTCAAAAAGTTCCCTGCCCGCTTCAAGTACGGCGTCACGGACCTTAAGTTTTAGCTTCTGGTCGGCTTCGGAGTCGGAATTAGCCACTACGTGCATACGTAAAACGTTGTTTCTTATACCGTCGCTTTTAGCCTCAAACGACAATATGCTGATAAGAACCGTTATAACAAAAGCGGTTAAAACAGAATATAATAAAAGTCCTGCCTTGTTTTTCATAATATGTTCATCCTTTCGTGAACATATTATTGGCAGGATTTTCATTATTTAATCAATCTTGGATTTTTCTTCTTCGGTAATAAGCCGCGCTTCGCCCTGCTTAAGATTACGGTCAAGCTGCAATCCGCCTATAACCGTCCTTTCAAGCTCCGTCACCTCACAGCCGACCGCCTTGAACATACGTTTAATCTCGTGGTACTTACCCTCGCATATCTTAATCTCAATTACAGTTTTTTCGTCATTCAAAGCTTTAAGCTTTGCAGGCAGGAACTGCGTGCCGTCATTCAGAGTAATTCCGTTTTCAAGCTGTTTTATACCTTCTTTTTCAACAGGCTTGTCCAATGCAGCAATATAAGTCTTTTCAACATGATTTTTAGGTGACAGAATACGGTGGGCAAAATCGCCGTCGTCTGTAATAAGCACAAAGCCCGTGGTATCTTTATCAAGTCTGCCCGCGGGGAAAAGTCCGCTTCGTTTAAGCTCATCCGACAGCAGGTCAAGCACAGTCTTTTCTCCCCTGCCGTCCGTGGCGCAGATAACGCCTTTCGGTTTGTTAAGCATTATATAAAGGAACTCGTCGGTATTTACCTTTTTACCGTCAAACAAAACAGAGTCGGCGTTGCCGTCAACCTTTACCGAAAGGTCGCTGACAGCCTCGCCGTTCAATGTTATGAGTCCTGCCCTGGCCGCTTTTTTCAACTCGCTGCGCGAAAGCGGAAGGCATTTGCTTAATAATTTGTCAAGTCGTTCAGGTGCCATTATCCGTTCCTTGGTTTTCGTTTATCGCTGTCGGTGCGACAAAGCCGTGCATAAAGCCGTCAAGTTCGACCGAGCACACGTCGCCGCCTATGACCTTACCGTCAAGTATGAGCAGATTTGCACGGATACAGTTTTTATTCTCATAACCGGGATAATTGGTGACGGTGTAACTCCACTTCTTAACCCGTTTATTAAGATACTGCGTAAGGTCAAAGCCCTGCTCAAGCTGGATCTTATTATAATTGGTGTAAACGTCGTCAAACTCGGCGGGTATGATTATTTCCTTGACCTCTGCGGGCTCGTCGAGCACGCTCCAGCCGAATTGCGCGAGATATGCGATACGCTCCTGTGAGTTAGTGGCTCTGAGATTAATCTCGTTTGCCTTCATCGTTTCTATACTCTGCCTTGTAAGCAGAGCGAGTATCGCGCACATTATTATAAGACCGATAACGATTACAATAAGCTTAATCTGCCTTTTGTTAACTGAATAAACAAACATATAAATTCACCTCGTACACAAATGTATATGCGACGAGGTGATTGTTAATTCATTATTCGGTCTTGTTCTGTGAAGATGCGTTTCTTAAGGACATTCTCGCCTTACGGATTTCATTTACGGAAGCCGTAAGAGCCTCATCGGCGGTGGCTACGATGTTTTCAACATACTCGCCTGCGCTTCTGCGAAGATCCGTCGACCACTTCTGAGCCTGTTCGGAAAGGTCGGCAGCGGTCTCTCTGGCCTGCTCGATAATCTCGGTAGCCTGAGTACGGGCTTCCTGAAGGATTTCGTTTGCATTATTCTCGGCGAGCTTGGTGATTTCGTGCTCGGAAACGATGTCCTCAGCCTGCTTGTGCGCATCGGCAATAATACCGTCGGCAGTAACCTGAGCCGCATCAAGAATTTCCTTACGCTCGGAGGCAATCTTTCTGGCCTTCATAAGCTCATCGGGCATATTGAGACGGATGTCCTCGATTATTCTCTTAATCTCGTCGCCGTCAACTGCAAGCTTCGATGAGAACGGAGCATTTTTACTGGTTTCAAGAATATCCTCAATATTCTCAAGTAAGGTTTCTATACTCATTTTCAAACACCTCTTTTGATTCTTTTGGTAATGTCCTCGCAGACCTCGGGCGGAACGAATTTTGAAATGTCCGCGCCTAAGCTGCAAATATGTTTAACAACGCTTGAGCTGAGATACATATTTTCGGCTCTCGTTGTAACAAACACCGTGTCAACTTCCTGATTGAGTTCCTTGTTGATAAGCGCCTGCTGGAACTCGTACTCAAAGTCCGAAACCGCACGCAAGCCCTTGACTATGGCTATTGCGCCCTTCTGCCTCGCGTAATCCATAAGCAGTCCGTCGTATGTATCAACCTCAACATTGTCAAGCTGACCTATACAGCGTTTAATCATATCGACGCGCTCGTCGGCGGTAAAGGAATAGGTATTCTTTTTTAAGTGATTGGTCATTACGAGCACGATAACCCGGTCAAACATCTTGGCGCTTCGGGTTATGATGTCGAGATGGCCCAAGGTGATGGGATCGAAGGATCCGGGACAAATAACTGTTCTCATAATCTCACCTGTGCTTATAGGTTGTAAGCTTTATCTTGGAGTACTTATACTCTTTATGCTTTACAAAATTTCCCGCTTCATCGGGAAGGACCTCGCCGAACTCGCTCTCGCAGATAATTGTTGCATTATCGTTACAGCATGCGGCAACGCTCGGTAAAACCTCATCAAGTATGCCCTTGTTGTACGGCGGGTCAAGAATAACTATATCGAACTTAAGTCTTGAATTGCGTATATAGGTGATGCTGTCGGCATTCATTACAGTCGCCTTTGAATCCAGACCGGTTGTGGCAAGATTCTCTCTTACGGTTTCGTAGGCGTCCTTGTTTTTATCAACAAACACACAGCTCGCCGCGCCGCGGGACAGTGCCTCAATACCGAGCTGACCGGAGCCCGCAAACAAATCAAGCACCGCAGCGTCCTGAAGCTCGAACTGAATTATTGAGAACATAGCTTCTTTAACTCTGTCGGTGGTCGGTCTTACTATATCGTCGCCCTCGAGAGTTTTAAGTCTTCTGCCTCTTGCAGAGCCGGTAATTACACGCATACCTATTACCCCAATATACTATATAACTATAATATTTTCTTATTTTTTAACTAAAATGTCAATAGTTTTTTGAAAATTAAATCATTTTTTCAAGCTCTGAAACTTTGTCGCAGAAGCAATCTGCGCCGATTTTTTCAAGCTCGTCGCGCTCACGGAAGCCCCAGAGCACGCTGATACAGTCAAGTCCTGCATTCTTTGCGGTCATATAATCAACCTGACTGTCGCCCACAAATACGGCTTCGTTTTTATCAACACCGAGCCTTTCAAGAGCTATATAAACACCGTCGGGAGCAGGCTTTTTCGGAAGCTCGGGACTGCCGCCGACAACCGTATCAACGCTGTCGCCGAACGTTTCCCTGCAGAGCTTCTGCGCGGCAAAGTCGCCCTTATTGGTAACAATCGCCGTCTTTATTCCCCTGTCGTGCAGATTTTCAAGCACGTCGCATACGCCGTCATAAGGTGCGGTCTTATTTGCCATATTGTTTTTATAGTGCTCACAGAATAGCTCAAAACACTTGTTATAATCTTTCTCGTCTGCATTTTCGGGAAGCGCTCTTTTTATAAGCAACGGCATTCCGTCGCCGACGAAACGGCGTATTTCGCTTAGTTTTCTCGTCGGAAATCCGCATTCATTAAGTGCATAGTTTGTACTGTCCGTCAGATCGTCAAGCGTGTTGAGAAGAGTGCCGTCCAGATCGAATATTACCGCTTTATAACTCATTTCAATCATCCGTTCTGTAGTAGTCGTAAATTTTTTGTGCAAGTGCCTCGCTGATGCCTTCAGCGTTCTGAAGTTCTTTAACGTCGGCTTCCTTAATCGCCTTTATAGTTTTGAAGTGCTTCAGAAGCGCCTTCGCCTTTTTCTCGCCTATACCGTCAATTTTAGTCAGTGAAAGTGAAAGATTGCTCTTTGCATGCTTCTTATGGTGATAAGCTATCGAATACCGGTGCACCTCGTCCTGAACAGACGAGATAAAGGTGAACACCTGACGCTTTGAATTAATCGCTATCTCGCCGCCGTTTGCGGCTATTGCGCGGGTGCGGTGCTTTGAATCCTTCACCATACCGAAAACGGGTATGTCGAGATTGTATTTCTGCCACAGCGGAAGTACCGCATTCACCTGACCTACGCCGCCGTCAAGCAAAATAAGGTCGGGCAATCTGCCGAATCCCTCGCCCTCGTCCTTATGCTTTTCATATTCACTGAAACGACGGTCAAGCACCTCGTTCATTGAGCCGTAATCGTCGTTTGAAAAGCCCTTTATTGCAAAGCGTTTATAGGCGCTTTTATAGGGCTTTCCGTCCTTAAAGACGACCATACCGCCGACGGAGTCGGATCCCGCGGTGTGGGAAATATCATACGATTCAATATAATCGGGGCTGTTTTTAAGTCCGAGCAGTTCTCTGAGTTCTTCAAGCACCGCAACGGTCTTTGAGCTCTTACCCTTATAAATTGCAAGCTTGTCCAGCGCATTTTCACGGCACATATTTACAAGCGCCGCCTGCTCTCCGCGCTGAGGAACAACGATATTTACCTTTTTGCCTCTCTTTTCGGTAAGCCATTGTGAGAGAAGCTCGGCATCCTCAACCTCACCGTCAAGGGTTATCTGCTTCGGGACATTGTCTCTCATAGAATAATACGAGGTAATATAGTTGAAGCGCGCCGCCTCGTCGCTCTGCTCATTGGATTCAAAGAAGAAATGCTCACTGTCGTACAGTCTTCCGTCGGCAAAGCGCAGGATTGCAAGGCAGACTGTATCGTCGTGCTCGGCGGTCGCAAAAACGTCCTGCTCGTCAACGTTCTTGTAGATTACCTTCTGCTTATCCTTCATCCTCTGTATCGAGTTTATCTTATCACGAAGGCGCGCAGCCTTCTCATATTCAAGGTTTTCCGACGCTTCGTCCATCTGTGTGCGCAGTTCTTTTACAACGTTATCGGCCTCTCCCCTGAGGAAGCGCATAGCCTGCTCAAAGCTCTCGGCATATTCCGTTTCGCTTATCTTGCCCGTGCACACGCCGCAGCACTGATTGATATAGTAATTAAGACACGGTCTTGACTTTCTGATATCACGCGGGAAGCTTCTGTTGCAGTCATAAAGCCTGAAAATCTTGTTTGCTGCGTCAACCGACTGCTTGACTGCAAAGGAACTCAGATACGGGCCTATATACTCTGCGCCGTCGTCATATCTCTGCAAGACGGCTTCGATTTTCTTATACTTATCGCCAGAAACGCGTATATAGCTGTAGCCCTTGTCATCCTTCAGCAGAATATTGTACTTGGGCATATTCTGCTTGATAAGGCTGCACTCGAGCACCAGCGCCTCAAATTCCGAATCGGTGACGATATAGTCAAAATGATCGACGTTTTCAACCATTTTCAGAACCTTCGGAGTATGCGTGTTCTGAGAGCCGAAATACTGACTGACGCGGTTCTTAAGCTTCTTAGCCTTGCCGATATAAATGATTTTGTCCGTTTTGTCCTTCATTATATATACACCGGGCAGAAGCGGAAGGCTCATAGCCTTTTTTCTGAGTTCTTTCAGTTTTTCGTTCACAACAGCACCTCCTTTGTTTTATTGTGTATAAACAACAAAAAGACACACCGAAGATATTCAGTGCGTCCCTATGTTCAGTTTACTATTTGATTAATCCTCAGCGAAGCCGGAATCAACGAGCTTAACAAGCTCCTCAACAGCCTGCTCTTCATCGGGGCCGCCAGCGATAATGCGAATCTGAGTTCCGCCCATAATACCAAGCGAAAGAACGCCTAAAAGGCTCTTGGCGTTAACTCTTCTCTCTTCCTTTTCAACCCAGATAGAAGACTTGAATTCGTTAGCCTTCTGGATGAAGAAGGTTGCCGGACGGGCATGAAGTCCAACCTGATTCTGAACGAGAACGTCTTTAGTATACATAGAAAATTATCTCCCCATCTATAATATCGAAAACATTGGAAAATGTCTTTTTTCATTAACATATTATACCACAAATCTTGTCCTCGTCAACAAATTTGACACGATATATGGTGGTTTTGGGGAAAATTCGGTGGTAATTCCAAACTATTCAGAACCAAACAGTCATTGTTTGTGCAAATTAACAATAACAGCGTGAAAAAAGTATTAATAATTCACAAAAGCTAATTGTTAACCTTATGGTGTACGGGCGGAGTTGACGAGCTTATAGCGGCAAAGCCGTAGCCGCAGCTGCGGTAATACTCAATTACCTGCGGTAATGCGTCGACGGTGGTGTCCTTGGCGCCCGTGTCGTGCATAAGAACTATAACGGTATTTGACGACGGAACCTTTTTACACGAAGCTACAATTGTCTCAACGGGCACATTGTTTCCCGTCGCGTCCTGAGACGAGCAATTCCAATCATAGTATTGATAGCCTGCATCCTGAACTCCCTTAGTGATTCTTGACATAATGCCCGAACAATACTTGCGGCTGACGGTATTACTGCTGCCGCCTGGGAAACGTATTATATTGGTACGCACGCCCGTCTGATTGAAAACAACGTCAGAAATAGCGTTAAGGTCGTTATAATATGCTTCATCCGAAGAGTATATCCTGGAATAATTATGGGTATATGAATGAAGCGCAATCGCGTGTCCCCTGTTGACTATATCGCTCATATAGCCGTTGTATTTGGTATTAATCACAAAAAACGTCGCCTTAACTCCGTACCGGTCAAGTATGTCCAGAATTCTCGGAGTATTGGGCGACGGGCCGTCATCAAAGGTCAGGTAAATCGTCTTGTCCCCGGTCGGAGCGGGTTGCGCGGCGGGTACTCCGCCTGCATTTGCCGCCGCTGCCGCGGCTGCTGCAGCTGCTGCAGCCTCGCGCTGACGCTTGAGTGCAATCTGCTTGTTAAGCTCGGAGATTTTTTCGTTAAGCTCGTTTTTCTCACTTTCAAACGCCGAGCTCTGCTCGTCAACAATACGGCTATACGACTCAGCCTCCTCCTGTTTCTGTGAAAGCTCGTTTTCGTACTTGTCAATTACACCGTTGGCATCGTTTAGATTGCTCTCTATTTCAGCTGAGCGTTGAGATATCGTACGGTTGCTCATATAAATGTAAACAGCAAAGGCGGACACCGCGACAATCAGCAACGACAGTATCACGATGGCAACCTTAAATCCTGTGTTTTTGTTCTTTGAGCTCATATCAACATCTCCTACGTAGATTATATATTATTTAGCGTAATAGTCAATACCATTTTCGACAGAATAACCTCATTTTGATCAGTTTCAAAGCCTTGCTTTTTTCGCAAAAAATTCTTGACAACGGTATTAACGGGGAATATAATATAGCAAATAAAAGCTTTGACTGGGAAAAGTACCGCGGAAAAGTGTTCAAAGAGAGCGGCGATGCTGAGATGCCGTAACAACCTCCGTGCGAAGAACACCCACGAGCTGCGAGCTGAAAGCGTTTAGTTATTAGGTGAGTCGGAGTTGACCGTTATATCAACAGGCTTTGAAAGAAGCTGTGAGGCGGCCTTGCAAAAGGCAATATAGGTGGTACCGCGGGTTACAGTTGCTCGTCCTATTCGTTTAAGGGACGGTCAGCTGTTATTTTTTTATTTGAAGGGTGATTAAAATGAAACACACAGACATCAGAGACATTTTTGCAGACAAGAATTTTATCGGTAAGGAAGTTACCGTATGCGGCTGGGTTCGTACGGCAAGAGATTCAAAGAACGTTGCATTTCTTGCGCTCAATGACGGAACAACGCTTAACCACTTACAGATAGTTATAGATAAGAATGCGGGCAGCATTCTTCCCGAAGAAGCCGCAAAGCTCGGCGCTTCGCTTAAGGTTAAGGGAACGGTTGTCGAGAATATGAACAACGGCACACCCGAAATCAACGCGAGTGAAATCGTTGTTCTGGGCACCTGCCCTGCCGACTATCCGCTTCAGAAGAAGTTCCAGAAGCTCGAAACGCTTCGTGAAATGCCCCACATAAGAGTTCGTACAAACACCTTCAACGCGGTGTTCAGAGTACGTTCGGTTATGGCGGCGGCAATTCACCGCTTCTTCCAGGAAAAGGGCTTTGTTTATGTCAACACTCCCCTTATCACCGGCTCGGACTGTGAGGGCGCGGGTGAGATGTTCCAGGTAACGACAATAGGCTATTCCGATAAATATAAGTCTGAAGAAGAATACTACGCAGACGATTTCTTCGGCAAGAAGGCAGGCTTAAGCGTTTCCGGTCAGCTTGAGGGCGAGACCGCCGCAATGGCTATGGGTAAGATCTATACCTTCGGTCCCTCGTTCAGAGCAGAAAACAGCAACACGCTCAGGCACGTTTCGGAATTCTGGCACGTTGAACCCGAGGTTGCGTTTGCCGAGCTTCCCGATGTAATCGAGCTTGCGGAGGAAATGATAAAGTACATTATCAAGGACTATATGGACAAATGTCCCGACGAGCTTAAGTTCTTTGAGGAGCGTTTTGAAAAGGGACTTACCGACAAGCTCAACAACGTTCTCAATAACGAGTTTGAAATCGTTGACTATACCAAGGCTATTGAAATTCTCAAGTCTTCGGGCGTTGAGTTCGAATATCCCGTTGAATGGGGATGCGACCTCAAGAGCGAGCACGAGAGATATATCACCGAGCAGGTATATAAGAAGCCCGTTTTCCTCATTAACTATCCTAAGGAAATCAAGTCCTTCTATATGAAGCAGAATCCTGACGGAAAGACCGTTGCCGCAACAGACCTGCTTGTGCCCGGCGTCGGTGAAATCATAGGCGGCTCCGAGAGAGAAGCCGACTACGACAAGCTTATCGCCGCTATGAAGGAGAGAGGTATGAACCTAGAAAACTACGGTGATTATCTTGACCTTCGCAAATACGGCAGCGTGCCTCACGGCGGTTTCGGCTTAGGCTTTGAGAGAATGATAATGTACGCAACGGGTATGGCGAACATCCGTGACGTCATACTCTATCCGAGAACGGTCGGAAACATAAGATAAGGTGATAATATGAGCAAATTAGTATTTCCCGAAGGCTATCAGTCAAGCCTTTCACGCAGAGATACCCAGAAAGCCATCAAAATAATCAAGGACACGTTTCAGAAGAAGCTCGGCGAGGCGCTTAACCTGGACAGAGTTACGGCTCCGCTTATGGTAACGAAGGAGTCGGGCATCAACGACGACCTTAACGGCGTTGAACGCAAGGTTCACTTCACCATGAAGGAAATTGAAGGCACCGCCGAAGTCGTTCAGTCGCTTGCCAAATGGAAGCGCATGGCGCTTCACCGTTACGGCTACGAGCCGGGCGAAGGTATTTATACCGATATGAACGCAATACGCCGCGACGACGACTGCGACAACCTTCATTCCCTTTTCGTTGACCAGTGGGACTGGGAAAAGGTTATCACGCGCGAGGACAGACAGCTTGACTATCTCAAAGAAACGGTAAAGAAAATCGTAAACGCTCTTTATGAAACGAATGAAAAGGTAAAAGAGGTATATCCCGTTCTCGACTGCGAGATAAAGAATGACGTTTTCTTCATCACAACCCAAGAGCTTGAGGATATGTATCCCGACAAGACTCCGAAAGAGCGCGAGGATTTAATCGTAAAGGAGCACAAGACAGTCTTCCTTATGCAGATAGGCGATCTGCTTAATAGCGGCGAAAAGCACGACGGCCGCGCGCCCGACTACGACGACTGGGCATTAAACGGCGACATTCTGTTCTGGAACGACGTTCTCGGCTGTGCGTTTGAGGTTTCGTCAATGGGCATAAGAGTTGACGAAAAATCCCTTCACGATCAGCTCGTAAAGGCCAACGCGCTCGAGAGAGAGCAGTTCCCCTTCCACTCGGGAATTCTTACGGGCAAGCTTCCGCTTTCAATCGGCGGCGGCATAGGTCAGTCGAGAATCTGTATGCTCCTTCTCGGCAAGGCACATATCGGCGAGGTTCAGGTAGCCATCTGGCCCGAAGCGATGCGCGAAAGCTGCAGAGAACACGGAATCAAGTTACTGTAATCAAAAGATAAAAAAGCAGAGCGGTTTTTCAACCGCTCTGTTACTTTTTATTTTATTCTTTTACTTTTCCGCCTGGTATTTATCGAGCAGAGCATACAGTTCAAGGTTCGGGTCGGTTATCATTTCGACCTTTTCGCCGAATTCAAGCACCTTAGTCTGATCGTCATTGAAGCGCTGCCATTCGGGAAGACCTTCGCCGTTCGGATTGCCCGTTTTAATAAAGTTCACCCAGTACTTCTGCATCGTTTCGGAAAGCGCGAAATCGCTCTCGTCATACAGTTCGGCGTGCTTGTCGAGGTTGCCGTAGCAGTACGGCATCTCCCCTGCGTGGCTCGAGCCGAGGCTTCTGTTATCCTTGGTGAAATAGTATTCGTAAACGTCCTTACCCTGTGCGGATACACGGCGCGACCAGTCGAAATGGCTGTACTGAAACCATGCAGCCGAATATACTCTGTCAGCCGCGCCCTTCGCGTCTCCGCCCGCCTCAACGATAGCGAGCGAGTATCTTTTACTCTGTTCGTACGGCGGTATGAGCTCGGCCGCCTCGTCGGCATAGTCGCCGAGCACGCCCGAAAGAGTTTCAACGTAATTATCCTTGGTTACCTTACGCGAGAACATAAAGAAGTCAGCCTCGTGCAGATTGAAGCCGTTAAGCAGAGCCTGCTCGTTGTTCTCACCCTTTTCGTAGGTGAGATACGGCTGCTCGGTTATCGCGTAACCGTCAACCGTCATGGCACTGTTGGTGTAGCGTGTATTGACGAGTTTATCGGCGGGAACGTTTCTCAGATCGGAAATATTTGAAGCCGAAAACTCAGCCATAATGTCCTTGCCCATTTTAAGCGCCTTTTCAATTGAACGGAAGGTGTGATACGGCTCACGCGCGGTAATACCGCTTGACTCGGCAATAGCGCGCTTGAATAAACCCTTTGCAAGCGGTGAAACGCAAATTGCATTAACGCTCGACGAGCCTGCGCTCTCGCCCGCGATTGTGATATTGTCAACGTCTCCGCCGAACTGAGCAATATTTTCATTAACCCATTTCAACGCGGCAATCTGGTCAAGAAGTCCGTAATTGCCCGTAGTGCCGTTCGGCGACTCGGCGGCAAGCTCTTCGTTCGCATAATAGCCGAATACATTCAGGCGGTAAGCGCAGTTGACAACGATAATCCCCTGCTTTGCCAGTGCTTCGCCGTTGTACGCGTCGTGCCAGGTCTGGCCGCCCGTCAGCGAACCGCCGTGAATGAAGAACAGAACGGGTGCATTTTCGACGTTGCCCGACGGCTTCCAGATATTGAGATACAGCGAGTCCTCGCTCATGGCTCCGACAAAATTGTCTTTTAGGCTGACTTTGAATTTATGATAACCGATAAGGTCGGTCATCGAGTTGTAAAGCTCACTGCCCCTCTGCTGCATCGACATCGGCGCAAATTCGTCGCAGGCGCGCACGCCGTCCCAACTTTCGGCAGGCTGAGGCTCCTTCCAGCGAAGCTCGCCCACGGGCGGCGCGGCGTACGGGATGCCCGCATAAACCTCAACGGATTTATCGGCATTGTAAACGCCCGTCAGCCTTCCCTGCTCTACCGATATTTCGGCAGTTATTTCGGGATTCTTCACGTCAACTGCGGGTATGCGCTTCTCGGGCGGCGCGGAAATCTTAAACACAACTGCAACGAGCACGAAAAAGCACAGCCACGAAGCAAGTCTTATGTACCGCTTTTTATCATTGAGCACTTTGCCGTGCAGTATTACAAATCCGACCGCAAGCGCAATAAGAAGCGCCCATCCGGCAAGAGTATTCTTTCCGAACTCAAGCAACGCGGCAAAAATCAGAATAAAAATTAAGAGAAATACTATAAACGCCTTTTTGAATTTCATATCTGCACCCCGTTTCTTTTATATCAGATTGATTTTAACATACATTGATTGGTGATTCAACACTCTTTGTGATAATGAACACTTTGAGATAATCAATTAATAATCAACAGTGAAAAACGGAAAATAACTATTGACTTTTACAAAATCACATTGTATAATAACTTTCGCAATCGACACAGCGGTATTGTGTAACGATGGCATAACGGGTTTGAGTTCGTGTGATGAGTGAGAATCCTTTAGCCGAGCAAACCGAAGGTTTGCGAACGCCATCAAATTGCGTCAGCAATTTGATATACCGCTTATAATTGAACATCTTGAATACACAGCGGTATTGTGTAACGGTAGCACAGCGGACTCTGACTCCGTATGTTGAGGTTCGAATCCTTATACCGCTGCCAAAGAAAAGCGACCATCATCAGATGGTCGCTTTTTTGCGTGTTTTTGCTCTGTTTCACCCGTTATTCAGAGTGTTTTATCTGTCCAGAAGACCTCCTGAATTATACCCGCAGATTTGTGAGACTTTGGTGAGATCCAGAGAGAGCCAAAACGAGTAAAACCCTAGAGAGATTTTTCAGAGATTCGGGCATATTTGATTAAAATCAGAAAAAACGCCAAATCTCCCCTGCCAAACAAGCCAAAAGGCGTTTCAGCAATTCTGAACCGCCTTTTAATTAGTTATGTGGAAAGATTTGAAGACGGGGTGGTGTAATAATTGTATCACCGTTGACTTCAACAATTCGGTTGTTATATAATTGATTTGTTTGATTTGCTATTCGCAAGAGTTACAACCGAAATCTTACTTTTACCAACAGGAAAAGATTTTATGAAATCATGGAAATCCGTTTCGTTACCGGAGTACACAAAAAGAGAAGAAATCCTTAATATAATTACTCATGCTGTGGGGCTTGTTATAAGCGCGTGCATTCTCGTGTTCTGTCTTGTCCCTGCAATTGTGAGCCGTGACGCGATTCGCATTGTCTGCGCTTCGCTCTACCTTTTCGGCACAACGGCAATGTTCGTAACCTCGGTTATCTACCACGCCGCAACCAATCCCGACAGAAAGAAGCTGCTCAGAGTGATTGACCATTGCACTGTATTCTTTTCGGTTTCGGGCACGGTTACTGGCTGCGTACCGGTCGTATATGACAGAGTCGGAAAAACTCAGGCGATACTTATGCTGTCGGTTGCATGGCTCGGAGTGACAACAGGCTTATTACTCACATTGTTCCTTTTCGAAAAAACGAAAGCGATACGGATGTGCCTTTACATAGGAACGGCTCTTGTCTGCGCCATAGTCGGAGCGAAGGCATATACCGTACTTCCCATCGGAGCATTTCTCTGCTTCCTTATAGGCAGCTCTTCCCTTTTGCTCGGAGCCGCCTTCCTGCGTGTAGGAAAGACAAAGAGATACTTCCACGCGGTCTTTCATATTTGCATTGATATAGGTCTTGCCGTGTATTTTATCGGCATT